>Ga0315338_1000597_pt1 | contig 74080 bp, 57 predicted proteins | sample ASW8metaG_FD_204518 | JGI IMG/M metagenome (GOLD analysis project Ga0315338, IMG submission 204518) | Ammonia-oxidizing marine archaeal communities from Monterey Bay, California, United States - ASW #8 | ecosystem: Environmental > Aquatic > Marine > Coastal | place: USA: California | collected...
GCCGGAGGGGCCCAGGCCTCCACCGCAGTCCCGTAGCTCGAACGGGCCTTCACCCGACCGAACCAATCCGCCAAGTTAGGCCGAGCCAATGAATCCAGGAGCGGATCCATTCCGAGATGCTCGAGACGCAACACGTATGGAAGAAGCGTTGCATCAGCGAGCCCGAATCCATCGCCTGACATCCAAGCGCTCACCGCCAGCGTGCGCTCCATGTCATCGATCGTGTCAAGGAAGACGCCGAGTGCGTCGGCGAACTCGGGTGCCGCTACACCATGCTCGATCACGCTGCGCCGAATGGCTCGCTCTGCGGGATCCGGGATTCCCGCCAGGTTGGCCTCGAGCACTTCCGCCGGTTGCTGAAGCATCACGAGGCGCGGCCCAAGCGCAAAAGTCACGATGGGCGCCGCTACATGAAGCACCTCGTCGACACGCTTGATCCAGTGATCGACCTCATACCGACCCAATGCGTCGTTTGGCCTCATGGGTGGATCCGGAAACGCGTCATCGAGGTATTGAATGATGAGCGACGACTCGAGGATCACCCTCCCCTCGTGGACCACCGTCGGAACCACATGCTTGGGATTCAACTTGACATATTCGGGGTCGTGCTGACTCCCGTCCATCAAGTTGACCTCATGCGAGATGAACTCGACATCCTTTTCTGCGAACACCAATCGAACCTTCTGGGAACAAGTCGAGAATGCAAAGTGATAGAGTTCAATCAAGGGGAACACCTCTAGTTAGGCCCGACACGAAGATCACGACCCTTGGATCGTGAATCGAGTGGCAGGCGTCCTTCGGACAAAGAATGGCTTCGCTGCAACTCGTTCACCTTCGCGAGCAGATCGCGTTCGCCTGTGGTCGTCGCATCGAGTCGCATCGAGTCGCTCTTCGAGCTCTGCAAGATTCGCGCAAGGACTCAACGGTTTCGAAATCTCTCCAGGTCGCTTCATGCTTCAAAAACTTTCGGCCGCGTCATTCGGTCATCGTCGCGGCGACCGTAGAGAGCTTGGTCGCTCGTTCGGGCTCGGCCCCACAAATCATCCCTTCGAGGGATCCGACGACTTCGCCCTCTCGAATCGGTACGCAATCTGGCGGAAATTCCTGGACGATCTCAATCTTGCGTTCGATCACTTTGTCGAGGAAACGTTCTAGATGCTTCATGCCACCGTATCGCTCGACGTCGTGCACGATGAGCAGCGTCCAATCGATGGATTCCATCTCCTCGAGAGCGACTTCAGGCCAGCCGTCTGGGTTTACCCAATCACGAGGCACGCAGTTAAACATGACCGCGGTGTAGTTCCCGTCGCACAGGTACTGAACGGCCTCCGGGCTATAGGTACGCTCGCAGACGTCGCCCCCACCCATGTAGGGACGAAAGAGCCGTTGATCGTTCAGATCACCCAACAACTCCTGATTCCGACCAATCTCTCGCTCGATCACTTTCGGATCGTTCGTCGTACCTAGTTCAACGGTATGCGTAAGACTGTGGTTCCCAATCCAATGTCCTTCTGCCTTGGCACGTGCCAGGATCCTCTGACTTTCGTCCGATTTGGCTCGAAGCGCAGGATGAAGTCGGTTCCCCTGTCCGCATACGAAGAAGGTGGCCTTGATGTCGCGCTTCTTCAGAATGTCGAGCACGAACGGCGTGCACTCGGGGTCCGGGCCGTTGTCGAAGGTGATGGTCAGCTTCTTCACGGGAGATCCCCGCTCGTCGCCGGCCCCGTGACCGGAAGGTCGGCGGAAGGCGCAGGCGGATCGAAGGCGACCAGTACGCTCGAAACCATGAGATAGAAGCCTACGAGCGTGACCACCTCGACAAGAGCCCGTTCGCCAAGGGCCTCCCTGGCGCGATCAAGGATTTCGCGGTCGACGGTTCGGTGATGAACCAATCCGATTGCGACATCGTGTGCCGCGGCGAAATCCGGATCGTCGAAGTCCGGCCGCACACCGTTTCCAATCGCATCGATGACGTTCTCGGATACTCCCTCCCGACGCGCCAAGATGCCGTGAACCCACCATTCGAAGTCGGCCCCCCAGGCCCTTGCTACAACCAGGGTCGCGATTTCACGCGCGGCTGGCGCCAGGACCGTGTCCGTCCGAAATGCCATACCCACTCGCTCGAGATGCACGCCTAACGCCGGTGATCTCAGCCATGCGTCAAAGGGACCCGAAAGCGATCCGTCCTCCCGGAGAATGATCCCCCGTCCCGGCCCTTCAGCGCGCGGACTCGCAAGAACTGCGTCGTAGAGCTTCCGCGAAGCATCGTCCAATTGGTCGGGCGTGAGTGGGTTTAGGCGAGGCGTCTCGGCGCTCATTCGTATTCACCCGCGTAGTGGGGACCGAGCTCGACACCGTCGCGATAGAGCTTCACCATCTCTTCGGGGTCAAAGGGCACGCCGACGAAGTTTCGATCGAAGCCGCCCTTGGCAAACCACTCGTTCATCGATTCCTTGTCGCGCTGATTGTCCATGGCGAGTTCGATCTCATTGCCATCTGGATCTGCGTAGTAGAGCGAGGTCGTGAAGCCGTGGTTGATGCACGACTTCGGAAGAATGCCCTCCTCTCGTAAGCGCAGATAGACGTTGACGAGTTGCTCGAAGGTCTCGAAGGCATAAGCAAAGTGAGCGACGCCCGTGGCGGCCGGATCCCTCGGCGGCGCTCCCGGCGCTTCGCCGATCATGATGCGATGGTGCTCTTCGTCGTAGGTCAGGAAGCAGACCCGCGCGTCCTCGTACATGGGCTGGGCATTGAGGACGGTCTTGTACCAGGCCGCCATCGGCTTCAGGTCTGCTGTTTTGACGACCAGGTGCGAGAAGCGCGAGGGACGAACCTCGGGTGAAAAGGGCTCGGGAATTCGGGCAGTCATGTTTTACCTCCAGGTTTCCTTTGACTTGTCAATCGAACAGCCAATTCGCACTCAATCTATGCGCTTGCATTTCACTTGTCAAGTGAATAACCTCTTCTCATGACAACGAGAGCAGAACAGCGAGAAGAAACCCGCGATCGAATCATCGAGGCCGCCGCGGACTGCTTTTCAGGCCTGGGGTTTCGAGGTGCCAGCACGCGTGAAATCGCCCGACGAGCCGGAACGAATCAAGGCCTGATCACCTATCACTTCAAGAGCAAAGACGAACTCTGGCGAGCCGCGGCTGACCGGATCTTCCGGCAGCTCCGAACGAGCCTCCAAGCATCCGCCGCCGCGGCGACATCAGAGGATCCAAGAGAAAAGACTCGTGAAACAATCCGCGAATATGTTCGATTTGCAGCCGCCCACCCCGAACTCTTCCGAATGATGGTGGAGGAAGGAAAATCAGACGACCCACGGATGCATTGGCTCGTCGACACCCACCTGAGACATTTGTACGAGGGCATTCCCGAGTTCTCAGCGGGACCGGACGGAAACCTCGGCCCCCACCTCTACTACATGCTAGCCGGGGCGGCGTCCGTCATCTTCGCGGTCGCGCCAGAATGCCGTCGTCTGACCGGGCTCGACCCGACGAGCGATGACGCAGTCGAGACACACGCCAATCTCGTTGCACGCCTGATGGTGCCGTAGTCCGCGCCATAGCGGAGCACGGTGAATCGGGCAGAGTCGCGATCCACCAAGCGTTGTGCCGCGAGCGCGACGCGCGAGCTGGCGACCATCGCGTTACAAACGCGAGGCTCACGCGATTCCAAGATGAATGGAAGGACGCGAATCAACGTGCGCGCTCAGAGCATTCCGGTCGTCGTTTGCCGCACGAGGAAAACGCACTCAGGTCAAACATTGGTCAAGTGGACCTAACAACAGAAAACCTCCGACCATCTCGTATACACGAGAATATCCGGGGGCTTAGATGGAGCACGAGACCAGATTCGAACTGGCGACTCACTACTGACCATTCTTTGAATGGTCATCCGTTCATACTCGTCGCTCGCTGATCGCTCGCAGCTCCCCCTTCCGTTGGCATGCTCTTAAGCCCGAGGGTCCAACTCAGATCGAACGCAAAGCTCCGCGCAAAAAAAAGCCCGCTCCTCTTCGAGGAACGAGCTTTCTTTGTGTGGAGCACGAGACCAGATTCGAACTGGCGACCCTCACGTTGGCAAGTAATTCGGGAAATCTCGCAAATATCCGAATTCGTTGAGGTTCTTTTGATTCTTGGTCCGGTCTTACTAGGCAACGGTGTGCACCGAGCGGCAAGGAGAGGCAACTCTAATTCCGACGCGGCATGGGCCCGACTCAACCAAATGAGTCTCAGGGGAACCCGGGGCGATTCATTCTGTACCCAGACTCGGTCTGGTGCCACAGCTGCGCGCCCGAAGTGCTTGAACGAATCATTCAGGGGCACATCGTCGGCGGTACACCGGTCTCCGGCTATCTACTTCCGACCAATGCCATGCCGACCGCGGGCGTGCTGAAACTTCGCAGATACGCGAATCCGCTGCTCTCGCGTGGAAGCCAAGACACGGCCTGCGCGTGGAGCCTCAGACGTTTTCGAGACGCCCTATGTTCGGACTCATGCAAGATCGATTCAGTGAGCATCAGTCGGTTTCGATGTCGTGGTACAACAAGGCGACCGACCTGCGCGGTGCTGCGGGAGCTGTTTGGGCCGGTATGGGGGACGAAGATTCACAGAGGATCGTGAGCGAGCTCGGCCTTGGGCCTAGCTACCGAATGGCTGCAGCAGTCGGCCCCGTCTTCAGAATGCTCTGCGGAATGTCTATCGAGCTGCTGCTGAAGGCCGTCTGCGTCGAACGTCGGCGAGCGCCCGAAGCGATTCACAACCTTGGCCGACTCGCGTCTCTTTCCGGCGTTGACTTCGACGCGGACGAGCTCCCTCTGCTCGACATTCTCTCCGAAGCCATCGTGTGGCACGGCAGGTACCCGACTCCAAAGAAGCGCGACCATTGGGACCGACACCTGGAATTGTCGAACGAGCACCTTTTCGACAAGAAGCCGCTTGGGTCGACGCACGTGCTTCAGCCGAATCACGCGCTCGACTGGGAGGGCTATACGTCGCTATGGAACCGCGTGCACAACGCCTATTGGGACGCGACCGAAGGCTAACGCGCCCGCCGCTTCACCACCTCCGAATCCGATTCGTTGCTCACTGCAGGCGTAGGGCCCACAGCGCGTAATCCCGCGATATTCTGTGGAGAGACACTCATTCTCGCGCGGGCACCCAGGCGTGTCAGCATCAGAGGAGCCCTCGTATGCGGGTATTCATCAGCTGGTCCGGTCCCCAAAGCCGCCTCGTCGCCTCAGAGCTTCGAAAGTGGCTCCCGAACGTTCTCCAGTTCGTCGACCCCTACTTCTCACCTGACGACATCGAAAAGGGATCCCGGTGGTCCTCAGATATCGCAGAGCAGCTCGATACGACCGATGTGGGCATCATCTGCGTAACCAAATCGAACGTCTCCTCTCAGTGGCTGATGTTCGAAGCAGGCGCGATCTCCAAGCGCGTAGGACAGTCCAAGGTCTGCCCGATCCTGATCGGCCTCCAGGCATCGGATGTGTCCGGGCCACTTACGCAGTTCCAAGCCTCATCCACGAACCGCAACGACGTATTTCGCTTGGTCGAGTCCATCAACCAAGAAGGCGGCGACCGCGCTCTCGGAGAACGCGCACTCGACGCCGCATTCGACATGTGGTGGCCCGCGCTCGAAGGTCTGATCAGGGATGCCGAGGCTCAGTATCGAGATTCGCCAGGAGCGAAAATACGAAGCTCAGACGATGTCCTCGCGGAGATTCTCGGCCTCAGTCGACGTATCGCGCGCAGTGGCGGCGAGAGCGCAGACGCACCAGCTGGTGGGAACCCCGCGTACGCGACACACGAATTTCGAATGGCACTCGGCGACCTGGTCGGAGCTATCGACCTGGTCTTCGACCATGACTGGGACTTCACCAAGAGTGCGCTCGAGGGCATCGACTCGTTCGTGTCGGCGGACGGGACCTTCCTCGAACCAAACGTCGCTGACGAACGGGACAACTGGGGGAATCGTGGCGGACTGCTCGATGCGTACCGCGAGGTCAACGCCTTCATCCGAGAGCACGACTTCGACCTAGTGGAGCCATGGTGGCGCGAGCCCCAATCCAAGTAGCATCGGCCTTTAGTCACCCACTAAGAATGAATACCGAGAACTCCTCCAGACGCCATATGGGCGCGGAGAGAGCCTCATTTCAAAACGTCGGTTGCCAACTGATGGCTCCACAGATACGTTGACTATCCCCCCCAGGCGCGCTGTACCGGTGCAGGGCCGCACCTATGGCGATCTCACGATCGGCCCACGGTTCGCCTATGGATCTCTGGCTCTCGCAAGACGCCTTCGTCCGCTCCACCGGAGTGAACAGGCAGACGCCGCACCTGTTTCTACTCGGTGCAGGCGCTTCGGTCACCTCAGGCCTCCCATCGGCCTGGCGCTGCATCTGGGAGTGGAAGCGTGAGATCTTCGTTTCGAACCACCCGCAACTAGCCGACCAGTTCCGCGAGCTCACTTTGCCGTCAGTGCAGGAAAGGATTCAATCCTGGCTCGATCGACAGTCAAGTTATCCGGTCGAAGGTGCACCCGAGGAGTACGGCGTCTACATCGAAGCCTGCTTTCCTGAGGCCGATGACCGCCGGCGCTGGTTCCAAGAGAAGATTAAGGAAGGCCGGCCGCACGTTGGATACAAAGCGCTCTGCGCTCTTGCCGAGTCCGGCTTTGTGGACTCGGTGTGGACCACGAACTTCGATCAGCTTGTCGCTAGGGCTGCTGCCGACTTCAACATCTCCCCCATCGAGGTAGGCCTCGACTCGACGCAAAGAATCGACCGGCCAATACGCTCCGATGAACTGCTCATCGTCTCACTACACGGCGACTACCGGTACGACCACATTCGCAACACCGAAGAAGAACTTCGAGAACAAGAGGCCGGGTTCGCGGACGCCCTGGTCCATAGACTTCGCGATCGGCCCCTCATCGTTGCCGGATACAGCGGTCGAGACAAGTCATTGATGGACGTCCTGGGGGCCGCGTACAGCGACCCAAGCTCAGCTCCCGTCTACTGGTTCGTTCACGGCGACAGCCCTGCAGAAGAGGTCGAAAATTTCGCTCGAACCGTGAGAGAAAAAGGCGGTCGTGCGCACCTTGTTCGCACCACCGGCTTCGATGACACCCTTTGCCGCGTCGCGCTCCAGGCCCTCGAAGGCAAGCGCTTCGAACACGTCCGCAAGCTCGCGGCCGACAAGGTAAAGGCGTCCAAGGACCGCAAGTCGTTCCAGGCGCCCAAAGTCACAGCGGGAACGGTCATCAAGAGCAACGCTTTCGAAGTGCACTGCCCCAGAGAAACTTTCGACTTCGGACTCTCCAAATGGCCTGAGCGCGGCGTGTGGTCTTGGCTGCGAGAGATGGTCCGCGACCGAGAGGTCATTGCCATCCCGCACGGAGGAAGAGTTCTAGCCCTCGGAGAAGCATCCGAGATTCGCTCCGTGTTCGGACAACAGCTAAAGGGTCCCGTAGCCAAGACGCCAATCTCAGAACACGAGCTCCGATACGAAGATGGTCCCGTCACTTCCCTGATGCTAACGGCGATTGTCCAGTCGCTCGCGTCCCAGCCAGGCCTGGAATCGGACGGGCGACGAATGATCTGGTTGACCGCTCGCGACGAAACACAAACGCTAGACGGAAGCAGGTACAACGTCCACGAAGCCGCTCAGCTCTACCTTCGAAGAATCGCCCGAAAGCACCACCTCGTACTCAAACCCTCCGTACGAGTATTGAATCAGAACGGTGAACGAGTGGAACGCGAAATAGAGAGTCGCGTTCGAATGAAAGTTCTTGGCTATCAACACAATCACAAGTTCAACCAAGCTATGGAAGGCTGGCGCAAGCGGCTATTTGGTAAAGCGAAGGGTCGGCTGACGTACCCGCCCGACAGCGAGGACGGATTCGAATTCAAGGTTCGGCCCGCCCCCGCATTCGCCGCGCTCCAGGCCCGCGACTCTGGTCGTCAGGCGCCAATCACAGCCAAACTCCAAAACCATGTCCGACAGTTTGGATTCGAGCTGCCGGAGCCCGAGCTCATCTTCTCGACCGGCTCAGGTGTTCAGGTTAAGGACGTACACCCGATTCGGGGAATTGTCCGCAATCGGCCCTACGACTACGCACTCTCCAATGCGGGCTTTGCTTCAAGCGTTCGGCTCGGCGTGATTTGCCCCGCGAGAGACTCAGAGAAACTCTCGGCATTCCTCAATGCTTCCCGGGAAGTTCTCCGCCGCGCCGACAACGACCGCGACTACATGCTTGACTTCCCGGGTTTCCACGAGGCTTGGGGCGTTCCACTCCAAGTTCCAAGTCCCGGAGATGAGGGCTGGATTGAGCTTCCCGAGCCAGCGGCTGATTCGCAGGTGCAGTCCGGCGCTCTCGAACTCGCCCGGAGTGTGACCAGTGCGATCGACGCGCTTCGCGCCTCGTACTCCCCCTGCGTTGCCTTGGTCTACGTGCCAGACCGATTCGAGCGCTGGAAGCGATTTGAGACCGAACACGAACGCTTCGATCTCCACGACTTCACAAAAGCACACTGCGTTCCCCGAGGAATGTCTAGCCAGTTCCTTGAGGAACACACGATTAGAGATCGGCAGAGATGTCGAGTTTGGTGGTGGCTCTCTCTGGCCCTCTACGTAAAGAGCATGAGAACACCATGGGTGCTCGACAGCCTAGATGACGACACCGCCTACGTCGGACTCGGTTTTAGCGTTGACTCAAAAGCAGAGCGAGGAAACCACGTCGTGCTCGGCTGCAGCCACATATACAACTCACGCGGGGAGGGTCTCCAGTACCGGCTCACCAAAATTGAAGATCCCGTTCTTCGCCAAGGCAACCCCTTCATGTCCCGCGACGACTCTCGACGAGTTGGCGACACCATTAGACAACTCTTCTACGAGTCTCACCTCTCCCTTCCGTCACGCGTCGTCGTGCATAAACGAACGCCTTTCCAGCGCGATGAACGCGAGGGGCTTTTTGAGGGACTCGGCGGAGTTGACGAAGTCGACATGCTTGAGATCAACCTCGACCCCGCTCTACGATACGTCGCCTCAAAGCCAGTTGGCGGCGGAAAAGTGAGAGAAGATAGATATCCAGTAGACCGCGGAAGCGTCGTCAAGCTCGACAACCACACGGCTCTCGCTTGGGTCCACGGAGTCGCGGAGGCACTAGACCCACGCCTCAAGTACTACCAAGGCAAAAGGCGAATTCCGGCACCGCTTGTGCTCCGACGCGCCGCTGGAGCCTCCGACCTAGAAACACTCTGCGCCGAAATACTTGGGCTCTCCAAAATGGACTGGAATAGCTTCGACCTCTACACAAAGCTCCCATCCACAATCGGCTCTTCAAGCCGAATCGCTCGCATCGGGGCTCTGCTCGAGCGCTTCGGGTCAAGCGCTTACGACTACCGGCTGTTCATCTAGACAAAGAGGGCGGGCGCAGGATAGGTCTGGAGGGGTCACTCCCGGTAGCGATCGCGGTCTGCGCACCGGTTGAGAACCCGAGAGCGTCGTTCCCATATTTCGTTGGACGCAGGAAGCCGCAAGAATTCAGGAGTTGACGTCCGGCGGAAGGAGGTGCCGGACACGGCGAGCGACGATGGTGCGGATCCGCCCTGCTTTGGCGCCCCTCTTGGCGCCAGCAGCACGAGAGGGTGCGCCTCCACTAGGCGTTCTTGTATTCCTGATACTTGAGAGACGACTTGAGCAAGAAACTCCTATCGCCTACGACGAAGCCATCTAGACTTCGCTCGATCGCGTAGGCCGACAACTCCGCCAAGCTGTTTATCAGGCCTTTCCCGTGAAAATTGAGCGACGTGTTGCACAGGACGCCAAACCCGCTGAGTGCCCTAAACGCTAGGAGGAGGCCATGCAGTCGATCGTTGCTCTCCTGAGTGACCGTCTGGAGACGCGCAGTTCCATTCACGTGTGTGACAGCCGACAGCACATCCGTCGCAGCCCGATATGTGTAGAGCATGAAGGGGCTCGAACGATCACAGCCAAACAATTTCGCCGCGTCCTCCTCCAGACAGACGGGGGCAATTGGCCGAAACTGCTCTCGCATTTTGATCTCATTCAGACGCGTTCGCGTTCCCGTCTCAAACGGCGCTGCAAGAATCGAACGGTTCCCTAGCGCTCGCGGACCAATCTCATACTTACCTTGCACCCAACCAAGTATGAGTCCCCTCGCAAGCATATCGGCGACAGTCGCAAAGTCGGCCTCATCTTCGTCGTAGTAAGAAGCATCGAATCCATCATCTTCGACGAAGTCGAGCCCAGAATAGACTCCCCAGTCGATCTTCGGATCGCCCGAAAAGTAAAACTGTGCATCCACAGCCGTCCCGATCGCAGAGCCCGAGTCGTTTGCGACCGGCGGGACGAATACCTCCGAAAATAAACCAGATTCCTGCCATCTCGAATTCCAATCGCAGTTCAGACCACAGCCGCCCGCGATGAGTAGCGGCATGTCCCGCTTCAGATTTCGACTCGCGAACTCAAAGAAGCGGCCGAACATCCTGTCGCTGAATATCCCAACAAAATTACGAAACTCAGTATCATCAAGCCCCACGTTGAAGTGCGGGAGATCGCGCAACGCCGCGCATTCCCTCGGCCGGAGGTGCTGCGTCTCTTGCATAAGAAATGAAATGATTCGCTCCTCCTGATCGGTCGCCTCCGATCGTCGGGAATACGAGGCTAAAGCCATTAGCTTCCCAGCGTCGGAGAATCTCGAGAACTCAGCGGCGCACACGTCGAAGGTGGGATCAGCCAAGCCGTAGAGCAACGCGTATCGATGGCCTGGCTCTGGCATCACATCAGCAAGCTTCTTGACCCCGAGCTTCGGATCGAGTTCATAGAAAGCCCCGATGACCCCCTCCCAAATCAGCACATAGCAGGGAGTCCCCTTCGCCAGGCCGGACATTCCAAATGAGCACAGCAGGTGAGAGCGCTCGTGCGAAGACGAGAAGTACTTGATCGGCTTCCCCAACAGCCGTTGTTCGACAACGACCACATCCTTTTCCGAGAAACCATAGTATCCACAAACCTGCTCTAACTGATCTTTCTGACCGTCGCCCGGCCACCAGCCGCTTGCACAAACAACATCAGGAATCTCGTCGAGCTCAGTAAGAACGCGAAGGGCATCTGGGATTGACACAGCGGAGTGTCGATAGCGAGAGCCTTTTTCAGCCTCAATCGAGGTAACTAGCACGCCGTCCTTCAAGTACGCGAATGCGCCGTCATGACCCGGGTTGTAGGATAGTATTTTCATCTATTCGACTGATCGCCGCACTTGCGACATCGCATCGGTCGACGTTGGTACTCGAACATGGGAAGCAGACAATGCGGCGTTCGTTTCGAGCGCGATCGACTCCACTCTCGCACGAGCCGGAAGCCGACCACTCCTGAGTCGCCCGGCCAGTTGAGCAGAACGCGCTGGCCAACAGTTCACATGGAGTGACATTGGAAGGTCAGGAATTGGAGTCGGATCCCAGAGCACACGCCGATGCACTAGATGATCGTCAACGAACCAACGAACCTCGCTCGGGCTCCATTCAATCGCATACGAATGTGGCGCGCTCGAAGCATCGAATCCAAGCGCGATCAAACTAGGTGCGCCCCGATAGCCATAGTCAAATCGAGCGCCCTCGCCTCCTGGATTGTAGTAGACGTTGACGCAAAGATGATTCGGTCGATTCCCGACAATCTCAACATCAATCTCCTGTCGGGGTGAGTTGCGGTGCAGGAAGAACCCGGTGACTATACCGGGCACGTTAGAGGCCTGAATCCTCGCCTCGAACCTGCCGTATAGATACCGATCCCGGCTACAGATCGAACCAGCAGAGAATTCGCGAACACCTAAGTCTTCGCTTCTCACGCTGAGCGTAGCTCCGTCCATAGCCTCGAGAGACACATTCGCAGGTCGAAACAGCGCTAGATTGTCTGTGAACGTATCGCTTCGCAGACACCAGCGACTCTCGTCGAGTTTCTGCATTGGATCGCAGAACCCTACTGCCTGGCGCGCGACGCTCTTCAGGCTCGTCACGTCGGAACACTCGACACCGCGCCACCCTCGACGCGGCTCAACGACCCATGGAGAGGCGTCGTGCTCAGATACCTGCGTCTTCTGGCCGCTCTCTCCGGCTTCTCCTGCGAGAAGCCGGCGCTGTCCGATGTCCCGGACCTCCGGATAGGGGCATGCGGGCGGCGCGCATTCTAGGTGCTCGCATACGACCTTCCACTTATCACTCTCGTCGCTCGCGACGACACAGACATCTACGCCCGCCAGCAAATCCCGCACTCGATTGCCCACGTCAACTCGGTCACCGGCTCCCACAGCTGTGAGAATGAACTTTGCAGCCGGATAGATGCTCCTGAGCACATTTACATTCTCCTCGAGTACGCCGACATTCACGTACGCGTCAAATACTCGTCCGTCGTGACCCCGTAGCAGGCGCTCGAGCTCGGAAGGCGGCAACGCATCGACATCGCTGCAGCACCTGTACCCAAGCATCAGCAAGGCAGATGCAAGGGAAGTGTGTCCGCTTCCTTCCGGACCGAAGGCAAAGACCGGAGATCTCACGGGGCGGATATGGAACAGCGACGCTTCTTCGCTGTCGATCGCGCCAATGCTCGTTAGGGACGGTAATACCGAGTAAGAATTCGAGGATTTGGTGTCCCGTCGCTGGCTCGCAATCGGATGCCTTACGGCGAGCACGTTCAGTGACTTGAAGTGCCGGTTTATCCAGAGGTCAACGGGACCACAACAGGGAAGAGAACGAAGGAGCTTCTTCGCTCCCTTTTTGGACACGACGTATGCACACAGATGCCACAACCCGCGCGTTGGTCGAAACAGATTCTGCGAAAGCTCCGACTTAGGCGCACCGTGCTTAACCTCTAGATACGACACGTACAGAATATCCAGCCCCCGCCCGCGCTTGGCTTCCCTCGACACTTCGGTCCAAGCTTGCTCTAGTCGTCGCCCAAACGCGGAATGAAACCAAACGTCGTCCTCGAGTACGAGTACGTATTCGTCATCGCCGTCCGCAATCCGTCTCCAAACTGCAACATGCGATTTCGCAACGCCGACTTCCGCACGGCTCATTCGAATCGGTTTCTCAAGGTCAAAGTGCGTGGGGCGCGTCAATGGTTGTGGTTCTACGAAGAGCTGGTCCCTTAGCGTGTAAACCGGATCAACTTCGGCATCCGCGGGGTGATCTTCCGCCATCTCTCGGCCGTCAACCGCGGAATGCCTCTGGACAGACTCCAGAAGGCTAGATCCGGACGAATCCAAAACGCGGTCAAGCTCCTGCTTCATCCTCGACCAACGGAGTGATTCACTATCGAGACTGATCACAAGGACGCGGCTAATCCCGGGATCTACCGTCGCACCCGGGGCAGCGAAAACATCGCATCGGGTCCTTGGCGCCGCCATCCGCAAAGCCAACCGAAGCCGAAAGAACATACCGCCGAGTTTCGTCAGTGGGCTCGTGAGGTTCATTCGTCAGCGGTCCGATTGGGCGATTTGTACGGCTGCTGGTTCGATAGGCGCCAGTTCCGCTTGTCGCCTCGATAGCCCAGCGGCCATCTACTGATAGAGAACTTCTCCCACTCGCGCGCAAGGAGAAACTGTTCTTCCGCTGGCTGCCCGTCAGCCAGTACCTCAAGCACGGACTTCGTAAGATTGCCCGGACCTGTTGTTGCTTGCACTTCGGGCAACTCTTCAGTCGAGCATTGCTCAAGCGACTTCGTGGCGTTCATCAGGGCTCGCCCAACCATCGGATGTCTGCGAGCAGCGATGAGTGGCGTCGTGTTGAAGTAGAAGATCCAATCCGACGATCCAGCACCAGGAACGATGAAGTCCGATGGCGGCACCATCTTGCCGGAAGGGATGTCGTAGCAGAACGGTTGTAGCTTTAGCCGGCCGTCTTCAAAAAGGTGCTCAATCGACCCGCCGAGGTAAACGTCGTCGGCATCGATGTAGAACCCTCCTTCCGTGTACACGTAGGAATACCGAAAGTAGTCCGACTTCATCGACGGGTGATAGCATCTGTCGAACGCCGCCTCGTGCCGTGTGCCTAGCCGCTCCCGGATGAAGTTTCTTGCAGCGGTCTCGTCGAATACATGAATCTCAAACCCGGAAGGCTCAAGTTTCTTCCAAGATTTCATGCAATCGGAAACGTCGTGGGGGAGCCGATCAAGATTGTCCCAGAATTGCACGATTCGCTTCGGGGGCCCGCCTAAACTTATCTCGACGTCAGGTGGCAGATCACGCGGATGCTGAATCAGTCGCCGCGAGAACTCGGAGCGAGCGCGATCTTCGCTGCTGAGAGGATCGTCATATTGCGCGACTTCTTGATCACCAATTGGATCGGCGCCTTCTCGCGTCGGCATTGGCCCCCCGTGGATGCCTGAAAATTCATACTCGCGACGACGGTTGCATGCTACGACAAACAGGGTCTATCGATGCAGAATTAGTCTCCGCCGATCTGAGTAACGTCCGAGGCTAGCGCGCCGCCTCATCATCTTCCCGACCACACACGGACTTCCCATTGAATCGTGGACATTTCGAGGCTGGCGTTTGAGGCGGTTTCAATTGCCTCGGGACTGACGCCGCCAAGATGGACTCTGTATACGTCTTCTATCCAGCACGCGACCATCACGTTACACACGTGAGGCTCATACGCTCCAAAGATCAAAACTTCAGTGAGACTTAATATATGCGCCCAGAGAATCTCGGTGGTCGATTGGCGCGATAGAAATGCCACCACAGGGCAAGTATTGGTCAACAACACCTAACAAAAGAAAACCCCCGAACATCTCGTATATATGAGAAAATTCGGGGGTTTAAGTGGAGCACGAGACCAGATTCGAACTGGCGACTCACTTCTGTCCACGCTTCGCGCGGCCATACGTTCATACTCGCTGCTCGCTAATCGCTCTCAGCTCCCCCTTCCGTTGGCATGCTCTTAATCGAAAGGGCCTACCCAAAAACAAGTCCAAGCTCTAGACACAAAAAAGGCCCGCCCCTTTACGAGGGACAGACCTTTTCTGTGTGTGGAGCACGAGACCAGATTCGAACTGGCGTTCCCTTCGCCGGCTAAGCCGGCTCATACTCGCCGCTCGCTGATCGCTCGCGTCTCCCCCTTCCGTTGGCATGCTCTTAAGCCCGAGGGTCCAATTCCAGAACCAACATCAAGCCCCAGTACGAAGAAACCCGCCCCACTCTGTGGGACGGGTTTCTTCGTAAGTGGAGCACGAGACCAGATTCGAACTGGCATTCCCTTCGACGCCTGCGGCGTCTCATACTCGCGGCCTGTCGGCCGCTCCCCCTCAAGTTGGCAATGCTCTTAAGCCTGAGGGTCCAATCCAAGAACCAACCCCAAGCTCGAGACACAAAAAAGGCCCGCCCCTCTTCGAGGGACAGACCTTCTTTGTGTGGAGCACGAGACCAGATTCGAACTGGCGACCCTCACGTTGGCAACGTGATGCTCTACCAACTGAGCTACTCGTGCTTGAATCTCTTTATCGGACCCTTTTTCGACCTTCACGAGCGTTTCCGCTCGGGAAAATCGAGCCGGGGCAGTTGGTTTGACCCGGTGGGAACCAGTGTTTAAGCGAGGGCCGGTCCGGCGTCAATACTGGCTCTAATCCTGCTGCACCGCGGCCCCCATGGGGAATCATGGGTCGAGCTCGCTGGGGCACGGATTGACTTTCGGCGCAGCGAGCGAGTACGGTCGGCGCGATGGCGCGAGTCCTGATCCCTCTTCCCGACCGGGATTTCGACGTGACCGAGGTTGCGGTTCCGTGGCGCAAACTGCGGGATGCGGGGCATGAGGTCGTCTTCGCGACGGAGACGGCGGGCACCCTCCCCTCGGCCGATCCCCTGTTGCTGACCGGCGTGGTCTTCGGACAGCTCGGGGCCGAGCCCGAGCCCAAGCGCTTCTACGCGAACCTGGTGAAGTCGAAGGCATTCAAACACACGATCGGGTGGAGCGAAATCGAGCCGGGCGCGTTCGATGCGCTCGTGTTGCCAGGCGGACATGCGCCTGGCATGCGCCAGTACCTTGGCTCGACGGATCTGCATGAAAAGGTGGCGGCCTTCTGGGCGCTCGATCGACCCGTCGGCGCGATCTGTCACGGCGTCCTGATCCTGGCTCGGGCGCAGTTGGACGGTCGCTCCCTGCTCCACGACCGGAAGACGACATGCCTGCCGCAGTACCTCGAACGGATCGCCTACTACTCGACCGCCTGGAAGCTCGGCAAGTACTACCGGACCTATCCGGCTTACGTCGAAGAAGAGGTGCGCAAAGCCCTCGTCGATCCAGCCGCGCAGTTCGAGCGCGGGCCTATCGGCTTTGCGCGAGATTCCGAGGTGGATCACTCGCCGGCGTTCCTGGTCGAGGATCGGAACTATCTGAGCGCGCGCTGGCCCGGCGACGCATACGCATTCGCCGATCGGTTGGTCGAGAAGCTCGATCGACCGAAGCCGGTCTGACAGGAGGATCTCCATGAGCGCTGCCGACCAGAAACCCCTCGGATCGGGCTTCGCCGCGAAGAGCGAGCCCGATGAGCTCATGGCCGGCATCGACCTCTCCGGGAAGACGGCGATCGTGACCGGCGGCTATTCCGGCATTGGCGTCGAGACCGTCCGCGCGCTCACGAAGGCCGGAGCGCGCGTGATCGTGCCCTGCCGCAATCAGGAGAAGGCGAAGGTCACGCTCGCCAACGTCGACGCCGAGATCGCCCTGCCCTTCATGGATTTGACCGACCTGCCGAGCGTCCGCGACTTCTCTGCGAAAATGAACGCCCAGCTCGAGCGGGTCGATCTCCTCATCAACAATGCGGGCGTGATGGCCTGTCCCCTGGCGCGCGTCGGGCCCGGTTGGGAGAGTCAGTTCGGGACGAACCACATGGGGCATTTCGCGATGACGACGGGGCTCTTGCCGCTACTCGAAGCGGGCGAGGACACGCGCGTCGTCGCCCTGACCTCGATCGCGCACAAGCGGAGCGGGATGCTTTGGGACGACATCCAGTTCGACGAAACGCCGTACGACAAGTGGACCGCCTATGGGCAGGCGAAGACCGCGAACTCGCTCTTCGCACTCGGGCTGAATCGCCGACTCGCGAGCTCGGGCGGCCGCGCCTTCACCGTCCACCCCGGCGGCATCTTCACCCCCCTCCAGCGACATCTCTCGACCGAAGAACAGATCGAGCTCGGCTGGCTCGGCCCGGATGGCAAGGTCAACGAAGCGGCGAGAGACATCTTCAAGACGCCGACGCAGGGCTGCACGACGTCACTCTGGGCAGCGACGAGTCCGATGCTCGCCGACAAGGGTGGACTCTATTGCGAGGACTGCGATGTGGCGGCGATCGCGACGGAGGCGTCGCTTCCCTATCTCGACGTCGCGCCGTGGGCCGTCGATGATGAAGCCGCCGAACGTCTCTGGCATTTGAGTGAAGCGTTGTTGGCCGAGGTCTGATCGCGGGGTTCCAGGAGAATCGTCCGTGCTCGGATGACCCGACTCAGATGGCGCGTCGTCCGCCGCGTGCCGCGAGACCAAAGAGGCCCAGTCCGAACAGAACTGCCGTGCCGGGCTCAGGAACCGAGAACGGACCTTCTACGCTGTCGAAGACCTGGAGCGACTCGAGGGCGAAGGCGTAGAAGTTGTTGCTGTTTCGGTTCGTGCCGATTCGGAAGTTCTGCAGGCCACCCGGGTTCGATCCGAAGGAGGCCACGACCTGGACACCATTGAACCAGATGTCGCCGTCGTTCCCGCCGATCTTTCGAACCACGATCACGTCCCAGCCACCACTCGGCACACCGATCGTGTAGGTGCCATTGGTGGTTCGGAGCTGGTAGACGCCACCGAAGCTCTCGATCTGCCAGGAGTTCGCCGCACCCGCGCTGTTGTTGTTGCTGACGATGCCCTGGAAGTTGCCCTGATCGACGGGGCCCGTTGGCTGCAAGCGGAGCCCGATGGTCCAGTCCGCCGAGCCTCCGTAGCCGCCGGTCTCGAGGTAGCTCGGCGAGCCTTCGAGGCCGTCGAAGTAGGCTATGCCGCCGGCGATCGTCGGACCCGCGCCGACTGGATTCAGATCATACGGCCCGACGGTATCGTTGGTCGTCCCGTCGCCGAAGCCCCATCGACCGATCTCGACAGCGCCGCTCGGCGCCGCAACGAATAACAAGACGACACAGATCGATCGAAGGAACGATCGATGCGCCCATCGTAGCCAGGCAACATTGTCGTGACGACACGGCATCTCATAGGACTCTTCGCCCCAATTTGAAGAGTCCTTGAGAGCATTCCCGTCGCAGCGCACTCATCGAGCTCGCATTCGTCACGAACTAGCAACTCGTCGGCAACTCCCGAACGACGATGCCAAACGCGCCAACGGCCCCGCATATTGGCCGCCCTTGCACGAACCCGCGATTCGAGCGCGGTGTGCCGTTTGGTGAAATCGAGCGCAGGGCGAAGCCCGAGCCATTCACCAAACGGCGCGCCGTGCTCGGATCGCGCGCCCTTGCAAAAGCGAGCTCAAAGCTTCGTGATCTTCTCCCGATCCGTCACCACGTGCTTCGTCGCGTTGCGCGTATCGAAGACTCGCGGCCCCACCCGAACCACCCGCTCGTAATCCACGTCCGGATGATCCGTCAGCACGACCACGAGGTCCGACGTCTTGAGCACGTCGTCCGTCAGATCGACCGACTTCATGTTCTCGCCCGCGATCTCGCATTCCGCGACGTAGGGGTCGTGGTACTGGATCTGGCCGCCACGCGCGCGGAGACCCGCAATCACGTCGAGCGCCGGGGATTCGCGCATGTCGTCGACCTTCGACTTGTAGGCCACGCCGAGGATCAGGATGTTCGCCCCGTTCACGGCCAGTCGATCCTCGTTCAGCATCTCCGCGATGCGATCGACGACGTGATCCGGCATGCCGGAGTTCACTTCCGTCGCGAGTTCGATGAAGCGTGCGGGAAAGTTCAGCGACTTCATCTTCCAGGACAGATAGGCGGGGTCGACGGGAATACAATGTCCCCCGAGCCCGGGTCCCGGCGTGAACTTCATGAAGCCGTAGGGCTTCGTCGCAGCCGCGTCGATCACTTCCCAGACATCGAGGTCGAGCTTCTCGCACATCAGCGCGATCTCGTTGGCCAGGCCGATGTTGATCGCGCGAAAGGTGTTCTCGAGGAGCTTCACCATCTCCGCCGCCTGGGTCGAACTCACGGGCACCGTCGTCTCGAAGACCGTGTCGAAGACTTTGCAAGCGAGTTCGGTACAGAGCGGAGTTTCGCCGCCCACGACCTTCGGCACGTTCTTCACCTTGAAGCTGGCGTTGGCGGGGTCGATCCGCTCGGGGGCGAAGGCGAGAGAGAAGTCCTTGCCGATCACGAGGTCCGAGTCCTCGAGGAAGGGAATCACGAACTCGTGCGTCGTCCCCGGGTAGGTCGTGCTGCCGAGAATGATCAGCTGTCCCTCGTGAAGATGCTTGCGGATCTCCTGCACGGCGGCCGCGATGAACGAGACGTCGGGATCACGCGTCTTGCGAAGCGGCGTCGGGACGCAGATGTTGATGATGTCGACTTCGGCCAGCTGATCGAAGTCGGTCGTCGCGTCCAGGCGTCCGGAATCGACATGCTTCGCGAGGTCGGAGGATTCGACGTCACCGATATACGAGCGGCCCTCGGCGATGGAACGCGTCTTGGTCGCGTCGACGTCGAAACCGGTGACCCGGAATCCGGCGTCGCCGAGTTCGACGGCCAGCGGGAGGCCGACGTAACCGAGGCCGATCACGCCGATGCGCGCATCACGCGAGTCGATCTTGGCACGAAGATCTTCGAGCTTGCTCATGGGTTCGATCCTTTGGCGAGCGACGGCGGCACGTCGGTTGCGCATGTCCTGCCGGCTGGGTTCGTCCTGCCGGGCATGTTCGACTTTCGCATCCGAATCGGTCTGCTAGGCCGGGCGTCGCCATCCGAAATAGTCAGAAAAGTAGAGATAACCAGACCACAGGGTGAGTGCCGTGGCGACGGCGAGAAGTGTCATCCCGATTGCGTGCGCGGGCAATCCCAGGGTCTCGTAGTGAAAGAGGAGTGCAGCCGTCGCGATGCTCTGGGCGATCGACTTCACCTTGCCCGGCCAGGTGGCCGCGACGACATGGCCGTGGCTCGAGGCGATGCCACGCAGGCCGGTCACAGCGAGCTCGCGGCCCACGATGACGACGACCATGCTCGAACCCCAGAGGGGGATCCGCCCGACCGCGAGCATCATGATGAGCGCGGTCGAAACCAGCAACTTGTCGGCAAGCGGGTCGAGGAGCTTTCCGATCCGCGTGATGTCGCGGCCGCCTTTGCGCCGCGCCAGCCAGCCGTCGAGGATGTCCGTGAGGGCCGCCACGATGAAGGCCCAGGCCATGAACTGACTACCGGCCGGTCCCTGTGCGAGGGGGATGAAGAGCAGGACTGGCACGACGCCGATCCGCAGCATCGTGACCGAATTGGGCAGATTCCAGAACAGCTCGCGCGGGAAGGACTCGGGCGCACGCGCATGCGGCGCGGGCTCGGGCGCCGGGCTCGGCGGCCGCGCCTCGGTTGGATCGATGTCGACCGCTTCGGTCGAACCTGCGGATTCTGCGGACTCTATTACCACTCGACCTCGACCGTCCCATCCATTCGATTCATCTGGACCCCGCTGCTAGCGATCCAGATCCAGCGGTTGCTCGCGCGCCGCCAGGCGCTCCGAATCGGGAGCGGGAGCGGCGGGCGAAGCGGGTCGAGCCATCCGCTCGAACTCGCCACGATAGCCGCGATAGTACTCTAGGACGCGCTTCACGTAAGCCTGCGTCTCCCGATACGGCGGCACGCCGCGATAGCGATCGACCGCCGCCGGTCCCGCGTTGTAGGCGGCCAGAGCGCGTGTCAGATCACCGTAGCGATCCAGCATGGCGCGGAGATAGCGTGCGCCGCCATCGATGTTCTCCATCACGCCGAAGGGCCGCTCGACGCCCAGCTCCGCGGCGGTCGCCGGCATCAGCTGCATCAGGCCCTGGGCACCGACACGCGAGACGGCGTTCGGCTTGAAATTGGATTCGGCCGCGATCACAGCCTTCACGAGTGCGGGCTGGACGCGGTTCCTCAGCGCGATCTTTTCGATCAGGCGGTCGTAGTCGCGCTCGGAAGGACCACGCCTCATCGGGCTCGGCGTGATCGCGATGCCCTCCTGAGCGTGTCGCTTCATCCGCGTGTATCGACCGTCCGCCGGGGCATCGCTGAAATGCACCACCCCATCGGCGTCGATGTATCGATAGATCGACCCACCGGCCTCGGCCGTCACGGCCAGACCGAATGCTTGCGCGAGGAAGCCGAGCAGAATGGCGGCGCCGAGCCAACCGCGGCCCCTGCTCCCTGTCCCCGCTGTCCCGAATCGGATCTGCACCGTCGACCTTCCCATCCGCGGAACCCGACCCAGCATCGCCCCCTGGGGCCATAATCTGCCAAGATCGAGTGGACCCCGCCCCGGGGCCCGATAGAATTGCTGATCCTCAGTTATCGGAGGCTCGAGGGCCGGACCTGAGCCGAGAGCCCCACCCCGCCATGAGCGAATCCCAGCGCGTCCAGAACGATCCCTCGAAAGTTGCCGGCGCGAGCGGTGCGCTCGAGTTCGACTTTCTCGTCATTGGCTCCGGTCTCGCCGGCATGCATTACGCGCTGCGCGTCGCCGACTTCGGCGAAGTCGCGCTGATCACGAAGCGACAGGCCGTCGACTCGGCCACCGACTGGGCCCAGGGCGGAATCGCCGCCGTGATGGATCCCGAGGATTCGTTCGAGGCCCACATCCAGGACACGATGCGCGCCGGCGCCGGTCTCTGCCGCGAGGACACGGTCCGCTTCGTCGTCGAGCGCGGACCGGACGTGATCGACGCGCTGCAGAAGAACGGCGTGCAGTTCGACCTGCCCCGCGAACCCGGCGGCGCGCCCTTCGACCTGACGCGTGAGGGCGGACATTCTCAGCGGCGCATCCTGCATCGACGTGACGCGACGGGCAAGGAGATCGAGCGCTCGCTCCTCGCGCGCGTGCGCGCGCATCCGCGCATCCATCTCTTCGAAGATCACTGCGCCATCGATCTCATCACGGCGACCAAGGCCGGTCGGACCGGGACGAACCGCGCGCTCGGCGCCTACGTCCTCGAAGCCTCGACCGGCGACGTTCACGCCTACACCGCGCCGATCACCCTGCTCGCAACCGGCGGCGCAGGCAAGGTCTACCTCTACACGAGCAACCCCGACGTGGCCTCGGGCGACGGCCTGGCCATGGCCTATCGCGCGGGTGCCACGCTGGCGAACATGGAGTTCATGCAATTCCATCCGACCTGCCTGTTCAATCCGCAGGCCAAGTCCTTCCTGATCACGGAGGCGGTGCGTGGCGAAGGCGGCGTGCTCCGCCGCTGCGACGGCGAAGCCTTCATGGCGAACTACCACGAGATGGAGGACCTCGCACCGCGCGACGTCGTCGCCCGTGCGATCGATGCGGAACTCAAGCGAACGGGCGATGACTACGTCGTCCTCGACATCACGGACAAGGATCCCGCCTTCGTGCGTGGCCGCTTCCCGATGATCTTCGAACGCTGTCTGAAATACGGGATCGACATCACGCGCGAGCCGATCCCGGTCGTCCCCGCAGCGCATTATTGCTGCGGCGGCGTGCGCACCGACGAGAAGGGCGAGAGCGATCTCCCGAACCTCTTCGCCGCCGGCGAGGTCGCCTCGACGGGGCTGCACGGCGCGAACCGACTCGCCTCGAACTCGCTGCTCGAAGCGCTCGTCTACGCCGACGCGGCCGCGACCGAGGCGATCGAGCGCCTCTCGCAAACGGACCGCCCCGGCACAGTCCCCGCATGGCGACATGGCGAAGCAACGCCGATCGACGAAGCGGTCGTCATCACCCAGAACTGGGACGAGATCCGTCGCTTCATGTGGAACTACGTCGGCGTGGTGCGCAGCGACCGTAGACTCTCGCGCGCGCGCCATCGGATCGAGACGCTTCGCGAAGAGATCAACGAATACTATTGGAACTTCCGCGTGACCCCGGAGCTGATCGAGCTCCGGAACCTCGCGACGGTCGCCGACCTGGTGATCCAGTGTGCATCGTTCCGCAAGGAGAGTCGCGGGCTGCACTACACCCTCGACCACCCGGAGCTCGACGACGTCCACTTCGGTCGAGATACGCTGATCCAGCGTGGAGACGCCCCCTGGATCAGCCCGAGCTAGCCGTCGACGAGACAGATCCGCACACTGCGATCCCGTCGCCCGCGACGCGGAGCCAAGACCCGCGAAGCCGCGCTCGGCGCGCCGCGCGAATCGGGGCGGCTCTCGCCTTCGCACTCGGCCTGCTCGTCTCGACGCCGCCCGACGCGACATCACTCATCTTCGCGAGTCCCGACTCGGAGCCCCGGGACGCGCGCCCTCCAGACTTCCCCTACTGGGAGAACGTGGCGCAGCGCCGCTACGACGGACCCAGCGTGATCTATCTCGGGGCGGGTGCCGTACTCACAGCGGGACACGTCGGGATGGGCGAGATCCTGCTCGAGGACGAGATCTTCGCGCCTGACTTCGTCTGGCGTCATACGCTGCTGAACGAGAACGGGACTGGCGCGGACGCGATGCTGTTCCGACTCCAGGACGACGTCGAATGGCCCGACCTCCCGCTCGTGCCGATCGCGACCGAGCCCCCTCTTCCCGGCGAGGACATCCTGCTGATCGGCTTCGGGCGCAAGCGCGCGAAGGTGATCGAATGGGAAGAAGCCGGTCATGTGCGCTTCGGCTTCGAATGGACGGCGAAGGGAAGCAAACGCTGGGGGACGAATCAGGTCACCGCGAGTCGGCAGAAGATCGTACAGACCGACACCACGACGGAGAGCTTCCGCTTCCGATTCGACGTTCCGCGCTCCTTCGCAGACACGGCCTTCGAAGCCCAGGCCTCGGTCGGGGATTCGGGCGGTGCGGTCTTCGTTCTTCGCGAGGAAGAATGGCTACTGGCGGGAATGATGATCTCCGTCTCGACGGAGCCCGCTCGGCCGGCGGATACGACCATCTACGGCGACACGACCTTCGCGGCGGACCTCTCGTACTACCGCGAAGAAATCATGCGCTGGGCTCGACCGGCGTGCAGCAACGAGCTGGACGACGATGGCGACGAGAAGATCGACTTCCCGATCGACTCGGGCTGTCACTCGGCCATCGGGCGAGACGAGCGCGATACGCCGTCGACCCCGATCGGGATCGGAACGGCCTGGGCAATCGGGGCTTCGGGACTTGGTCTCGTTCTGGTGACGACCATCGTCGCCATCCGGCGTCGCGAGCCGCGCTAGCGCGGGACGAGTACACCGAGCTCGACGAGTTCCTCGAGCGCCGCCTGCACCCGCGCGGCGGGCTCGGGAATGATCGACTTGAGCTTCTCGGTCGGCATTCCCGATCGCGCCAGCTCGAGCACGGCCTCTCCAGTCTTGTCGAGCGACGAGCGCAGCCGCTGCTCCTGGTTCGCGTCGACACCGAAGGTCGTCGTGTCCTGGACCAGAGTGCCCGAAGTCTCGTTACCCGCTTCCTGTTCGTCGCGGGCGCGCTCGTCGAGCACGCACATCGCCTTCAGGACCGCGCCTTCGAGGGGACAGCGCTCAGCGCTCTCGACCAGCTTCCGGTCCGCGGCCGCCTCGAATTGGAAGCGCCCGTCTCCCCATTCGAGCATGACGACGAGGGCGTCGTGCCCGGAGCGAGATCCGACCTCTGCGGCGAGGAGCTGACCTCCTGCGAAAGCGACCCAGCCCTGCTCGCCATCGCGTTCGACGATCAACGTGCCTTGAGGAGCCGTGGTGCCGAACATCTGCAGCATGTTTGCCAGACCCAGATCCGCGATCGATCCGCGAATTCCACCGAGCTTGCTGCGATGTCCAGCCTGTCGCAGCGCATCGATCACGTCCGCGATGTGCGGATCCTCGGCCTGGTCCCGCTCGAAGGCGACAGCGACCGCCGCGATCTGACCGCGCTTGTTGTGCACTTCGCGAATCACCTTGCCGTCGATTTCGACGCTCGGCTCGCCACTCGGATGCCATAGGCAGATCCGCACGAATTCGCCGATGGGCAGCGGGTGTTCCTTCAGCGACAACAACACGCCGGTCGCACTGAGGTCGCGACTCGTCGCTTCGAAGGGCGGGCTCATCGTCGGCATCACCCGAATCGGAACGCGAACCGCCTCACGCTTCGAGCCGCGACGCTTCTTGCCGGACGTATCCTCGTCGGCTGCAGGCGCGGGCGCCTGCCCGAGGAGCGAGGAGAAGGCGTTCTGGAGTTCTCGCGCAGAGTCTTCGAACTGAATGGCGACGCCGGGCGTGGCTCCGCTGGTCGCCATCTCGAGCGGAATGCGATGCACCACTTCACCGATGAGACAGAGCGCGACCTGTCCCGGATCGACATACGTCAGCACGATCTCGACCTCGACGGACTGACGCACTTCGAGCTCGTCTTCGGTCGCCACGAAGATGCCGCGATTCGCGATGTTCTTTTCGAACTCCTCGCGAAGCGCTTCGGGCGAGTCGAATCGGATCTGGATGCTCTGCTCTGACACGTGATTCCGCCGGTCGCGTTGTGGATCGTCCACAACGTGCTCCCGGTCTCATCGGTCGAACGCGATTCGCGCCAAAGTCTGGTGCATGCGAAGTGACGAGTGGAAACCGACAAGCGATCGGACTGAATGTTCGGTCGCGTCGTGGCGCGATGACACAGCGTGTCGAAGCTCTGCTCCCCGAGGGCGAGCCTAGAACTCGGTGTCGGCCTCTTTCACGGCTCGGAAGAGTGTCAGCTGGGGAGCCGACTCGGAAGAATCGACCGGGACCGGGTACTCGTTCGAGAAACAGCCGTCGCAGATGCCGCGCTTCAGTTCCTTCGCGGCCGTCTGACGCAGTCCCTCGACCGAGAGGTAGCCCAGACTGTCCGCGCCGATCCGCTCGCGAATCTGCTCGACCGAATGTGTGTGTGCGATCAGCTCTTCGCGATTCGGCGTATCGATTCCGTAATGACAGGGGCCCGTCGTCGGAGGCGAAGAGATGCGCACGTGCACTTCGCGCGCACCCGCGGAACGCAGCATGCCGACGATCTTGACGAGCGTCGTGCCGCGAACGATCGAATCGTCGACGAGGACGATGCGCTTGCCTTCGAGAAATCCGCGGATCGCGTTGTGCTTCACGCGGACCTTGAAGTCGCGAATCTTCTGGGTCGGTTCGATGAAGCTCCGGCTGACGTAGTGATTGCGGATCAGCGCGGTCTCGTAGGGGATCCCCGCTTCCTCCGCATAGCCGAGGGCCGCGGCGCTGCCCGAGTCGAGCACCGGCGCGACCATGTCGGCCGCGACCTCGTGTTCGCGGGAGAGAACACGACCGAGTTCCTTGCGGTAGGCGTAGACGTTGTGTCCGACCAGGTTCGAGTCGGGGCGAGCGAAGTAGATATGCTCGAAGATGCAGAAATGTTCTTTCACGTCGCGCGCGAGAGGTCGGATGCTGCGCAGGCGACCGCGACGGATCACGACGACCTCACCGGGGTCGATGTCCCGCTCGTGGGTCGCACCGATCAGGTCGAGGGCGCAGGTCTCACTCGAGATGACGTAGGCCCCGTCCTTGCGGCCGATCGAGAGGGGACGGAAGCCGTGCGGATCGCGCGCGGCGATCAGCGCGTCGTCCGTCAGGAGGATGATGCTGAAGGCGCCCTTCACGCGGGAGATCGCGTCGATGAAGCGATCCTCCATGTGCCTTTCGCGCGATCGAGCAAGAAGATGGAGAATGACCTCGCTATCCGAGGTGGATCCAAAGATGGCGCCGCGCCCTTCGAGTTCGCGCCGGATCACGCCGGCATTCACGAGGTTGCCGTTGTGCGCAATCGAGACCGGGCCTCCGTCCGTATTCGCGCAGATCGGCTGGGCGTTTCGGAGCATGCTGCCGCCGGCGGTCGAGTAGCGGACGTGGCCGATCGCATGTCGACCCTTCAGATGGTCGAGGATCTCCGCGCCGAAGGTGTCGGCCACGAGTCCCATCGCTCGATGCGCGATGTGCTCGCGCCCATTCGAGGCGACGATGCCGCAGCTCTCCTGTCCGCGATGCTGGAGCGCGTAGAGACCGAGGTAGGTGAGATGGGAGGCTTCTTCGTCGCCGTGTACGCCGAAGACGCCGCATTCGTCATGGAAGCGATCGGCACGATGGGCGCGATCGAGGGCTTCGAGCTCTTCCGGGGAGAGTCGATCGAAGGGACGGCTGGAGGGAGGCAACAGCTCGTGGGGCATCGAGGTACCGGAATCTCCAGGCGGCGTTCCAGAGGAGCAAGACCCCGCGACCGAGGGTCTCGCGACGCGCGCATGGTAGACACCGTCGATGGCTCGGTCAAACCTCTTGTCATTCGCTGCACGGAGCTTGCTCCGAGCTTGCGTGCAGGCTTAAATGGACTCGACAGGGAGGCAGCTTGAGCATCGACCGACAGGATCTCCGGGAACTCTGCTCCCGAACGCTGGATGAGACCGATTTCCCCGACCTGGGCCGCCGCATCACGGGCAAGGTTCGAGACAGCTACGTCTCCGACGACCCGGAGCGCGCGGGACGCCGGACTCTCATCGTGAGCGATCGCGTCAGCTGCTTCGACGTCGTCGTCGGGACGATCCCGCTGAAGGGCCAGGTCCTGAACCAGATGGCCGCCTTCTGGTTCGAGCAGACCCGGGACGTCGCACCCAACCATCTTCTCTCCGTGCCCGATCCGAACGTCTCCGTCGTACGCGAGTGCCGGACGCTGCCCGTCGAGTTCGTGATGCGCGGCTATCTCACCGGTTCCAGCTCGACCTCGATCTGGACCGCCTATGAGACGGGCCAGCGCGAGTACTGCGGACACGCCCTGCCCGACGGGCTGCGGCGACACGAAAAGCTTGCCGCCCCGATCCTCACTCCGACGACCAAGGCCGAGCACGGGGATCACGACGCCCTCACCTCGCGCGGAGAACTGATCGCCAGCGGCTCGATCTCCGAAGCGCACTACGCCGAAGCCGAGGCGATCGCCCAGCGACTCTTCGCCGAGGGAACCCGCTTCGCAGAGAAACAGGGACTGATCCTGGTCGACACGAAATACGAGATGGGACTCGACGAAGAGGGCCGAGTCATCGTGATCGACGAGATCCACACCCCGGACTCCTCGCGCTACTGGCGCGCCGACAGCTACGAGGCCGCGCTCGCGGCGGGCGATTCGCCAGCCGCCATCGACAAGGAGTACGTCCGACTCTGGCTCGGCGAACAGGGGTACAAGGGAGAAGGGCCGCCCCCGGAACTGCCGATCGAGGTTCGCGTCGAAGCGGCGACCCGCTATATCGCGGCCTTCGAACAGGTGAGCGGCACGGCATTCAAACCCGACCTCGACGAACCCCGCGCTCGCATCCGCCGGAACCTCGGCCTCGACTGAGGTCAGCGGATCGACCTCGTCTCCCGCCCGGCCCCGGGCGTCGGGCGAAACGCGCCCAAAGCCTCGACCCTGTTACAACGTTGTCGCGTTCGGTCGCGTCTATACCGTTCGGAAGAACATGTAGCCGAGCATCATGTAGTACATGGTCGGCAGCCCGAGCAGGGGCGCATCGACGCGATCGAGAACGCCGCCCATCCCGGGAAGCAGCGCGCCCGTATCCTTCACCTTCGCGTCACGCTTCAGCAGCGATTCGACCAGGTCGCCGATGATCCCGACGATGCAGAGAATGAAGGCGAAGCCGAGGGCCACGCTCCAGGGAATCACCGCAGACCAGTCGGGCCAGAAGACGTCGAAGACCAGCTTCGTCGCGAGGCCGAGTAGACCACCGGTAATCACGCCTCCGAGCACGCCTTCGACGCTCTTGTTGGGACTGATCGCGGGCGCAAGCTTGGTTCGTCCCCAGGCGCTTCCGGCGAAATAGGCGCCGACGTCACAGCCGACGACGCTGACCAGCGTATAGACCATGAAGAAGATGCCGGTGCCCGGCGAGACATTCAGAGTGACGAGTGCGGCCGGGTCGTAGTGGGCCGCAGCCGCCACGTCGAACTTCCGCAACAACACCGCATGGCTCAGCAGCCATGATACGTAGAACACGCCGAAGAACGTTCCGGAGATGCTCGCCATCGCTTCATGGATCTCGTTCTTCCCGAGCTGCGCGACCATCACCACGAGGAGCGACGCCGTCATCAGCAGCATCGCCTGGTACTCGTTGCCGAAGTACGCGATCAGGATCACCGCCGCGCCGAAGCCCAGGCCGACAGCGCGAAGCGGCTTGGCGCCCTTGTCGCTGATCAGACCGTAGAACTCGTGCTGGGCGAGCAGGCCGATCACGAGGACGACGCCGAGATAGAAGAGTCCGCCCTTCGCGATCGTCCAGAGGACGAAGGGGATCAAGACGACCGATGAGGCCAACCGGAGCATCAGGTCCGAACGCCAGGCGCTCTTGGCTTCTGCCGGCTTCTTCTGAGTCGAATCCTCGGCGCTCTCCGCGGGATCGGACGGTTCTGCCGACGGGCTCGACGGATCGGTTGCCGCGCCCTCCGACGTCGTCGTGTTGGCGGCGTCCGTCTCGTCTCGAACCTCGGTCGACCCCTCACTCACGCGACTCTCTCCCAGGCTTGCTGGACGACCGATCTCGTTCCGGACATCCACGCTTCCATGTGTCGACGACGCGGAAACGAGACGCCGACCCGGCTCAGGTCGTTCCGGTGTGCCCGAAACCGCCCTCACCCCGATCGGTCGCATCGAGTACGTCGACCTCGACCCAGCTCGCCCTCGCAATGGGCGCAACGACGAGCTGTGCAATTCGATCCCCGCGTGCGACCTCGAAGTCCGTCGACCCGGCGTTCATCAGGATCACCTGAATCTCTCCGCGATAGTCGGCGTCGATCGTGCCCGGCGAGTTGGGAATGAGTATGCCATGTCGGAGGGCGAGTCCGCTGCGCGGACGCACCTGGGCCTCGAATCCCTCGGGCAGCGCGATGCGCCAACCGGTTGGAACCAAACAGCGTTCGCCGGGTGGGATCGTGAGGGTTTCGCGGACGGCGGCGCGCAGATCCAGTCCTGCCGCTCCCGAGGTCGAAGCCTCGGGGAGCGGCAGGTCCTGGGCATGCGCGTCGCGAGTGATCTCGACCGAGACCCGGATGGGTTCGATCGAAGATCCAGGACGCCCGGCTTCCGGCTCGCTCAACGAGCCAGACCGCCTAGTCGTCCTGCCCGTCTTGGGCAGCCTGATCCGCAAGGGCTTCCTTGCGCGACAGGCGAATGCGGCCCGACGGATCGATGTCGATGCACTTGGCGAGGACCTCGTCGCCCTCTTCGAGGACGTCGGTGACCTTGTCGACCCGACCCGCGGCGAGATGGCTGATGTGGATCAGGCCATCCGTTCCCGGGAAGATCTCGGCGAAGGCGCCGAAGTCGGCAATGCGCTTCACCTTGGCCAGGTAGATGCGACCGATCTCCGCTTCCTGCGTCAGCTCGTTCACCATCGCCATCGCCTGTTCGACCGAAGCACCGTCCGGCCCGAAGACCGCAACCTTGCCCGAATCCTCGACGTCGATCTTGGCGCCCGTCGTCTCCTGAATGGCGCGGATGACCTTGCCGCCAGGCCCGATGATGTCGCGGATGCGATCGGGCTTGACCAGCAGCGTCTCCATACGCGGTGCGAAGGCATGCAATTCCGTTCGTGCCTTCAGCCCGAGCAGCTCGCCGGACGTGTCCTTGTCCATGCAACCGAGGATATGGAGTCGGCCTTCCTTCGCCTGGGCGAGGGCCTTCTCCATGACCTCCCAGTCGATCTCGGTGACCTTGATGTCCATCTGGAGCGCGGTGATGCCCGACTCCGATCCGGCCACCTTGAAGTCCATGTCGCCGAGGTGGTCCTCGTCGCCCAGGATGTCCGATAGGATCACCGTGCGCTCACCGTCCGTGATGAGGCCCATCGCGATTCCCGCCACGGGTGCCTTGAGCGGCGCGCCCGCGTCGAGCAGCGCGAGGGTCGAGCCACAGACCGCAGCCATCGACGACGAGCCATTCGACTCGAGCGTCTCCGACACGACTCGCATCGTGTAGGGGAAATCGTCGTGGTCGGGCAGCACGGGCGTAATCGCACGCTCGGCGAGCGCCCCATGTCCCTTCTCACGCCGACTCGGCCCACGCAACGGACGCGCTTCGCCGACGGAGAAAGACGGGAAGTTGTAATGGAGCATGAAGGTCTTCTTGTAGCGACCGGTCATGCCGTCGATCGTCTGCTCGTCGAATCCACTGCCGAGCGTCGCCGTCACCATGGCCTGGGTCTCGCCACGTGTGAAGAGCGCGACACCATGCGGCCTCGGAATCGGTCGGACCTCACAAGCGATCGGGCGAATTTCGTTGCCCTTACGACCGTCGATGCGCTCGCCCGTCGCCAGGACGCGTTCACGCATGAGGTTGCCGCCGAGGTCGTGAAGGATGTTCTTCACGTTGCCCTGCAGCGAACGCAGGCCATTCGATCGCGCCTCGAAATCGGCGAGGGTCTTCACCTCGATCTCTTCGTTTCGATAGTCGTCGTCGAACTGCTTGCGGATCTCGCTCTCGACGGACTTGACCGCCGTGGAGCGCGCCTTCTTCTCCTTGATCTGGAAGGCTTCCGCCAACCGATCGCCGGCCAGGTCCGAGATCTTGGACTCCAGCGCCGAGATGTCGGCGGGCTCGGGCATCACGAGCTTTTCCTTGCCGATCTTCCCGGCGAAGGACTCGATCATCTGGATGATCGGCTGCAGCGCCTCGTGCGCGTGCTTCAAGGCTGCGAGGATCTCGTCTTCGGGAAGCTGGTTGGCACCCCCCTCGACCATCACGATCGAGAGCTTGCTACCCGCGACGATCAGCTCGAGGTCACTCTGCTCGAGGTCCTCGGGCATCGGGTTGATGACGAAGTCACCGTCGACGCGTCCGATCCGCACGGCTGCGATCGGCCCGACGAAGGGAATCTCCGAGATCGAAAGGGCGGCCGATGCACCGACGAAGGCACACATGTCGGCCGAATGATCCGGATCCGCCGAGAGCACGGTCGCGGTGACCTGGGTCTCGTCGTTGTATCCGGTCGCGAAGAGCGGTCGAATCGATCGATCGATGAATCGCGAAACGAGAACTTCGCGCTCTCCGAGCTGCCCTTCGCGCTTGAAGAAGCCACCGGGAATCTTGCCCGCGGCGGCGAACTTCTCGACGAAGTCGACGGTCAGCGGAAAGAAGTCGATCCCGGGTCGGGGGCTCGAGTGCACAGTCGTTACGAGAACGACCGTGTCTCCGTAGGTCACGAGCGCGGCGCCAGCCGCCTGCTTCGCGATCCTTCCTGTTTCAATGGTCATCGTCCGGCCGCCGACTTCGACGGATACGGACGTAGGTTCGAACCAATAAGGCATTAAGTACTCCTCACCGGCGCCTCGTCCCCTCATTCCTTATCGAGTCGGAGGAGATGCCGATGTGTGATGTTGGCCTGACGACGAGAATCTCTCGTCGGAATCACCGCGACTAGCGGAACTCCGTGGCTGATACGGGATCACCCATGCGCGAAGCTGGAGGGAATTCGCGTATGGCCGACTCCCGTATTCCACGGGGCACCGAAGGAACGGTGCAGGCCAGTGATGAGTGCCGTACGCGATGTGCGGCACCCGGGGTCGACCGAGAGTCCTTTGATGACTCCATTCATGTCGGAGACATCGTCCCTCGGCCGGGAAAAAATCAGCGCCGCAGACCGAGCTCCTGGAGGAGCGCGCGGTAGCGGTCGAGATCCTTGTTCTTGAGATAGTCGAGAAGGCGACGCCGCTTGCTCACGATCTTGAGTAGACCGCGGCGCGAGTGATGGTCCTTCGCGTTCGACTTGAAATGTTCCTGGAGACCCGTGATGCGTTCGCTGAGAAGCGAGATCTGTACTTCGGGCGAGCCGGTGTCGGCGTCGCCTCGCTTATGGGTTCCGATGATTTCCGCCTTCTTGGCTGCAGAGATCAAATCAACTGACTCCTGAATTTTCGCGTTTTGCGCTCGAGCTCTTGGCCCGATTCCCCACGACGGGGAAGTTATTGTTTTATCTAGTCGTTTTTCGAATCGCGGGAGTTTGACAGAGGGCTCGCCCCATCGCAACGCCGCCAGAGCGCTTTTCCGCCTTCGGACCTGCCCTCAAGCCGGTTCTGGGGGCAGAACACGCAGTGGCCAGAGTCGCCGATCGGCCCGCAGCTCCGCGACCGCCACGAACTCGCCGCCCGCGTCGAGGATCGACACCCGACTCCCGGGACGCTCCCTATGTAGATCGCCCGAGGCCAGGTCTCCCCCATTCCGGACCCGGACGAGCTGCTCGCCCGAGACCACGTGGATGGGAAACCCCAACGGTTCCGCCATTGAGATCATTGTCTCCTCCAGCTTCCCCGACTCGACCGCCGCCTCGAACTCCTCGACCGTGTGGGCCATGTCGAGGGAGAAGGGCTCGCTCAGGGTGCGCCGAAGCCCGCCGAGGTGCGCCCCGCAGCCCAGGGCCTCGCCCAGGTCCGCCGCCAGGACACGAACGTACGTGCCGGCGCTGCACAGGACGCGGACGTCGACTTCCGGCGCTTCGAATCGCGTGATCTCCAGCGACTCGATGGTGATCCATTTGGGTTCACGTTCGACCTCTTCGCCTCGACGGGCGAGGCGATGAAGCGGAACACCGTCTTTTTTGACCGCGCTGTACATCGGCGGGATCTGCTGCACGTCTCCCCGAAACGATGCGAGCGCCTCTTCGACCGTATCCCGGTCGGGCAGCGTCCCCGAGAAGCGCCGCAGGACCGCGCCCTCCCGGTCGAGCGTGTCGGTCTCGGCGCCGAGAACGATCGTCCCGTCATACCCCTTGCTCGCCCCGTCCATGAACGGGATCAGCTTCGTCGCCGCGCGAATGGCGAGCGGTAGGACGCCCGTCGCCTGAGGGTCGAGGGTCCCTAGATGACCCACCCGCCGCGTGCCGAACCAGCGACGCGCTCGGTCCACGATGTCGTGCGAGGTCTGCCCTGCCGGCTTGTCGACCACGACGAAACCGGAGGGTCCCGGCGGCTCGACGCGCTTACGATTCCGATTGCGTCTCACCGTCTTCCTCATCGGTCTCGGGCTGCGGGTCTTCGGGGCGAACATCGAGGGAACGGATCAGGGAGAGCGTCTCGCTGCCCTCCGCGATCGAGTCGTCGAGAATGAACCGCAGATCCGGCGTATGCCGAAGCTTCATTCGCTTCGCCAACAAGCGTCGCGCGAAACCACTGATCGCCTTCATCGCATGCTCGAGCTCGACGCAGCGCTCGCTCGTCGGATCCTCCCCGAGCGGGCTGTAGAAGATCGTCGCCGCACCCAGATCCGAAGCGAGCTTCACGCGCGTCACCGTCACGAGACCGACCCTCGGATCGCCGACTTCCTCACGCAGGATTTGCGAGAGCTCACCGCGCATCTGCTCCGCGACGCGTCTGATGCGTACCGAATCCGCCAATTCTTCTCATTCCTTCCGATCACCCGGTTGATCGCGGTCCCGATCGTCATCGAGTTCGCTCGTCTCATCAACCGCTCGTTCGCTTGCTCGCTCGATCTCTCGGTCGCCGTCGCCGTCGTCAGCCAGATTCGTCGCCCAGGGCAGATCGAGATCCTCGTCCGAATCCGCGAGGCCCGCACCCGATTCCGTGAGCGGCAGCCGAATCATCTCGATCTCGCTCGCGATGACCTGAGCGAGATGCATCTCCTCGATCGCGTCCACGGCCTTCTCGAGCGCTCGGCGCAGCGAAACCTCTTCGCTCCCCGCCATCGCCAGACCGATCACCGCCCGCTGCCAGGTCCCCTGTCCACCAACCTCACCGACCGAGACGTTGAATCGATTCCGCAAGCGTCCCGCGATCGACCGCACCACACCCCGCTTCGCCTTAAGCGAGTGCGACTCGTGCACATGAATCTCGACGACCGCCGCCCCGACAATCATCCCGCCCCCGATTCACCTGGCTCTCTCAGCTCTCGCCTCGCCAGTCGCCCCGATCACGGCAACTCCGGAACGCCAGCCGAGCATGAACGTCGGGCGCCAGCACCCATGTCGGCACGCGCTACCCAAACCGCCCCACATTGTCCGGCGAGCCCATTGCGGAGGCGTCCCTCCTTGCGCGGCGGTGAGTGGCGAGCCCCGCGCGCTTCGCGCGCGGAATGAAGAGTGGCGCGAGTGACCGGCTCCGCCGGTCACAGCCTGCGTGTTGTCGTCGGCCTTGCCGACTACAACGTCGCAGGCTTCTCCTCGAGATCGAAGGCTTCGATCACATCGCCGACCTTGATGTCGTTGTAGGTCGCGATGCCAATACCGCATTCCATGCCGTTGATGACTTCCTTCACGTCGTCCTTGAAGCGACGCAAGGAGCCGACGGTGCCCTGATAGATCTGGACACCGTCTCGGACGAGTCGACAGTGGGCATGCCGAACGACCTTGCCCTCGAGGATGTAGGAGCCAGCGATCGTGCCGATCTTCGGAATCGTGAAGGTCTCGCGAATCTCCGCGCGTCCGAGCATGTTCTCGCTCACGACCGGCGGCAGCAGTCCAGCCATGGCTGCCTTCACGTCGTCGAGCATCTCCATGATGATCGAATATGTGCGGATCTCGACGCCTTCCGTATCGCTCAGCCGCCGCGCGGCCGGGTCGGGTCGCACGTTGAAGCCCAGGACGATCGTGCCGCTCGCCGACGCGAGATTGACGTCGTTCTCGACGATCGCACCAACTCCCGAGGAGATCACGCGCAGCTTGACCTCGTCCGTCGAGAGCTTTTCGAGGGCGTCGCGCGCGGCTTCGCAGGTTCCCTGCACGTCCGCCTTGAGCACGACCGTGAGTTCCTTCGGCCCCTCAGTCGTCGACTGTGCATAGAACTCGTCGAGCGTAATCCGCGGCTTGGCGGTCGTGCCCTGCTGGCCGCGCTCCTGGTCGAGTCGATGCTCGACGATCTGCTTCGCGACGCGATCACTCTCGACCGCATGAAAGGCAGCACCGGCCGGCGGCATCCCGGAGAGACCCGTGATCTGGACCGGCGTCGAAGGCGGCGCCTCCTTCATGTTCTTGGCGAGATCGTCATGCATCTGCCGGATGCGACCCCATTCCGTGCCGACCACGATCGAGTCGCCCTTCTTGAGCGTTCCGTCCTGCACGATGATCGTGGCCACCGGACCGCGACCCTTATCGAGTCGCGCTTCGAGGACGACACCGCTCGAACGCTTCGTCGCGTCGGCCCTGAGCTCGAGGATCTCCGCCTGCAGCGCGAGCATCTCGAGCAGCGTATCGATCCCGTCGCCGGTCTTCGCCGAAACGTTCACGCAGATCACGTCGCCACCGAAGTCTTCGGGGACGAGGTTGTGTTCCATCAATCGCTGCTTGGCCTTGTCCGGGTCGGCGTCGGGCAGATCGCACTTGTTGACTGCAACGACGATCGGACAACCCGCCGCCTGTGCATGTTCGATCGCCTCGACCGTCTGCGGCATGACGCCTTCGGTCGCCGCGATCACGAGCACCACGAGATCCGTCACGGCCGCGCCGCGCGCACGCATGGCTGTAAACGCCGCATGGCCCGGTGTATCGATGAAGGTGAGCGGATGATCGTTCGCGGTCACCTGATAGGCGCCGACATGCTGAGTGATGCCGCCGGCTTCGCCCTCGGTCACCTTCGTCTTGCGAATCGCGTCGAGCAATGACGTCTTGCCGTGATCGACGTGTCCCATCACCGTGATGATCGGCGGTCGCGAGCGCTGATCGCCGATCTCGGGCGCCTCCTCCGGCGTCGTCTCGAGGAACGCCTGTTCCTTGAAACCGACGTCGGTCGCCTCGAATCCCATCTCCGGTGCAATCTTCTGGACGGTCTCGAAATCGATGCGCTGATTCACGGAGACCATGATGCCGAGTGACATCAGCTTGCCCTGAATCGCCGGCGCCTTGAGACCCGCCTGCTTCGACAGCTCGCCGATGCTGATGTCGCCGGAGACCTTCACGTGACGCGTCTTGCTCGCTTCGATCGCGGCGGGACTCGGCTTGGGCGAGAGCTTGTCTCTTCGACGAGCGCGCGGATTGACGACCGGACGCTGGCCGGTCGTGACGACCCGGCGCTGGCCGGGGCCTCGACTGGTGATCTGTCGCGCGAACTGTTCCTGTTCCTGGAGGTTCACGACCTCTCGCACGCGCTTGCGCTGCTTTCCCTTGCGGTCGGGCGTCGCGGCGGCGTCGGTCGTGCCAGGTGCTGCGCCTGCGCGGGCATCTCGCGGCCCGGTCGGAGCAGCAGCGTCTGCTGCAGGCGCCGTGGGGCCGGTCGGCGCTTCTGCGGTTGCCGCGACTTCCGCCGGCACGGGCTCGAGCGAATCCCCCGGTTCGCCGGCGGGGCTCGTCGAGTCATCGCCTGCGACTTCCACTGCGGCATCGGTCTCGGCGTCGGCGGCCACCGCCTCGGCAACCGGCTCGGGCTCGACCACGGGCTCCGGCGGAGGCTCGGGCTCCTTGCGTCGTCGCCGACGCACGACGGTGGTGCCCTTCTTGCCCTCGAGACGCTGCTCATCCATCGAGCGCTTCTCGCGGGTCGCGCCACCAAGTTTCTCGCGCAGCGAGTCGACTTCGTCTTCATCTAGAGACGCCATCGCGCTCTTGAGCTCGACGCCCACCGCAGCCGCCTGTTCAACGAACTCAGCGCGATCGATTCCGAGCTCTTCTGCGAGCTTGTATGCCCTGATCTTTGCCATCTATCCCTGCATCGTTCGGTTCGGGCGCATCGCCGCGGTACATCCGAGATGTCCGCAGCGCTCCCCTGGCTTCAGTCTTCTCGATCCGCGGCCGGTCCACTCGGCGGCGTCGGGGGAGCACCCTCTTCGCCACCCTCGGCACGATTCGCCTCGGCGGCCGCGTCTGCCTCGGCGCGCATGCGCGCCTCGTCCTCTGCTTCGACGCGCGCCCGCTCCTCTTCCTCAGCGGCCTTCACGCTCACCAGCTCGGCGGCTTGCGCCTTGATCCTGCCTGCCCCGTCTTCGTCGATCCCGGGCAGCGCCGTGAGAACCTCTGCAGCGCATTCCGCGAGATCCTCGAGCGACGTGATTCCCTGCTGGAGAAGAAGGTCGGCTTCCGGATCGCCACAACCCTCGACGACCGAGACCGCCCGCGAGAGCCATTCGGCGATCTCGCGCATCTTCGTCTCGCTCTTGATGTCGATTCGCCATTCGGTCAGCTGCACCGCGAGGCGCACATTCTGTCCGCGGCGGCCGATGGCCAGCGAGAGCTGATCGTCGGGCACAATCACGTCCATCGACTTCTGGACCTCGTCGATGATGACCTTCGAGACCTGGGCGGGGGACAGCGCGCTGCAAACGTAGCGTGCGGCGTCCGGGCTCCAGGGGACGATGTCGATGCGTTCACCGCGCAGCTCCTGCACGACGGCCTGAACGCGGCTGCCCTTCATGCCCACGCAGGCACCGACCGGATCGACGTCGCCATCTCGCGAGACGACCGCGATCTTCGATCGACCACCAGGCTCGCGCGCGGCCGACTCGATCGAAACGATCTTCTCGTACATCTCGGGCACTTCTTGTTCGAAGAGCTTCACGAGGAAGTCGATCGAAGCCCGGGAAAGGACGATCTGAGGACCCTTCGCGACCTTGTTCACTTCGACGACGTAGGCCCGGATCCGGTCGCCAGGTCGGTAGCTCTCTCTCGGGACCTGTTCCTTGGCCGGGATGACGGCCTCGGCGCGCCCGAGGTCTACGATGATCGCGCCCTTCTCGAAGCGCCGCACGATGCCGTTCACGACCTCGCCCGTTCGATCGAAATACTCGTCGTAGGTGTTGTCGCGCTCGGCGTCGCGAATGCGCTGGATGATGACCTGCTTCGCGGCCTGGGCCAGGATCCGGCCGAAACCGGACGTGTCCAGCTTGACGCCGATCTCGTCCCCGATCTCGACCTCGGGGTCGTAGTCGCGTTTCGCGCTCGCGATCAGGATCTGGGTCTCGGGGTCCGTGATCGCTTCGACCACTTCGCGGAACTCGAAGAGTTCGACTTCGCCGATCTCATCGTTGTAACGCGCCTCGATTTCCTTTTCCTGGCCAAACCGCTTGCGCGCGGCCTGACGCATGGCCTCTTCGAGGGCACCCGTGATCTCGGTTGCCTCGATGCCCTTGTCCTTCGCGATCTGATCGATCTCTCTCTTGAGATTCAATCCCAGCATCACATTCCGCCCGACTGGCTCGAGCCACGTCGCGATGACTCCTTTGCGAAGTCCGCACTCGTGAACTCATAAATCGAATTGGCCTTTTCCACTTCGTCGATCGGGATCAAGGCCACCTCCCCATCGACTTCGACTTTCAGCACGCCCGCCTCGACCGACTCGAGACGACCGCGATAGCGCTTGCGTCCATCGATCGGACGCTTCGTTCGCAGTTTCACTTCCTGGCTGATCGCCGCGACGAAATCCTTCTCTCGGCCGAGCACCCGGTCCAGACCCGGAGACGAAACTTCCAGCTGATAGGCGCCGGGCATCGCATCGGAGGCGTCGAGCAGTGTCTCGATCTCTCGGGAGATCGCCACGCAGCGCGTGATCTCGACCCGCCCATCTCCGTTCGGGTTGTCGACGGTGATCCGCAACAAGCCCGTTCCCCGATTCCGCGCCACCTCGACGTCGACCAACTCACAATCGTGTTCCGACACGACCGGCTCTATCAACGCCCGAAGCTCCTCTGGAATGTCCCGATAGATGCGTCGACCCCCTTCCCAAAACAAAAAAAGCGGACGAAACGCCCACTTTCCCGGCGGCTTCGAACCGTCGCGCCGTGAGACTCCAGGGCTTCGTCCACCCCGGCCACGTCGCGCCGATCGACCCGAAAAGCTGTGCCGACGAAGCCCGGAAGGCCTCGAAAGCCCGCGAAAACTAAGGGAATGAGGGCCGAATGGCAAGCAGCGCGCAGCTCGCCGATCTAATCCCCGGGGGTATCGAGCGCGCCGGTGAGATCAGCGACCCGATCGAAGCCATTCTGCCCGGCGTATTCGGCGATTCCGCGCGCAATTCGTTCGGCCGCCGACGGATCGAGGTAGTTCGTCGTGCCGACCTGGACGGCGCTCGCCCCGCATAGCAGGAACTTGACCGCGTCCTCAGCGTCCGTGATCCCGCCGACGCCACAGATCGGCAGCTTCACGGCGCGCGCGACCTGCCAGACCATGCGCAGCGCGATGGGTCGGATCGCCGGACCCGAGAGTCCGCCAAGGATGTTCGAGAGGACCGGGCGACGCGTCCGGACGTCGACCTCCATCGCCTGGACCGCGTTGATCAGGGTGATCCCGTTCGCCCCCTCGCCTTCGCAGACCTTCGCCATCTCGGCGATCTGGGTCACGTTCGGCGAGAGCTTCACGATCAGCGGCCCCGTGATCGTCTTTCGCACCTCGCGGACGAGTTCGGCGAGCAGCTTCGGATCCTGACCGAATTCGATGCCACCCGCCTTCACGTGCGGACACGACGCGTTGATCTCGACGCCCGCGATGCGCGGGTGCTCCGAGAGTTGGCCGGCCAGTTCGGCGTAGACGGCGGGCTCGGTGCCGAAGGCGCTCGCGATCACGACGGCGCCGGCGGGCAGGGCCGGCAGCTTCTCGTCGAGAAAGGCGCGCAGCCCGACGTTCTCGATGCTGATCGCATTCAGCATGCCGGAGGGCGTCTCCGCGATGCGCGGGGGCGGATTTCCGAATCGCGGCTCGAGCGTGAGGCTCTTGGCGACGAAGCCGCCGATCTTCTCGAGGTCGAGGAAGGGCGCGAACTCCGTCCCGTAGCCGAAGGTCCCGGATGCTGTGAGCACTGGATTGCGCAGCGGGATCCCAGCGAACTCGACGCTCTCGTCGACGGGCGCGCTCACGGGAGGCCCTCCCAGTCGATCTCCGTCGCCTCGAAGACCGGACCCGCACGGCAGACGAGCGAGAAGCCGCCCTCGCTCCGCGGGGCCGCGCATCCAAGACACACGCCGAATCCACAGGCCATCGGGTTCTCGAGGGACACGAAGCATTTCGCCCCTCGCTGGGCAGCCAGCTCGGCACAGGCTTTCATCATCGGCGTCGGACCCACGGCAAAGACGCTGGCCGTCGGATCGGCGGCGAGACGTTCGGCGAGGGGTTCGGTGACGAGGCCCCGGTGTCCTTCGCTGCCGTCTTCGGTGGTGCAGATCAGCTCGGCGTCGAGCCCGGCGAAATCATCTCTCGCGAGGAGTCCGGACTTGTCGCGCGCGCCCAGGATCACGACGACCGGGCGTCCGAGATCGACCAGCGCGCGTGCCAGCGAATAGAGCGAGGCGATGCCGGTCCCACCCCCGACGAGAATCGCGAGTGCGTTTCCGGCCTCGACCGGAAAGCCCCGACCGAGTGGCCCGACGAGTCCGACCGATTGTCCGGCGGTCATCTCCGAGAGGAGCGTCGTGCCACGCCCGACGATCTGGTAGAGCACCTCGACTTCCGGCGTCGCCGACTCCGTCGCATCCCGGTAGACCGCCATGGGCCGTGGTAACAGCGGGTCGGAGCGCGGTACGTCGGAAAGAGCGCCCGGGCCGATCATCAAGAACTGCCCGGGAATCGAGCCCGGCCAGGCGGGGACCGCCAATCGCAACCTGCGCCCGCTGCCATCGGCTTCGTTCGCGAGAACCGTCGCCCGGCCGCGAATCGGGGCGTGCTGGGCTTCAGTCGCTTCGCTCATGCGTCGGGTGGCTCCTTCAGGGCGAGACCCTGTCCGGGAATCCAGGAGGACGAGAGCAGCAATGCGTCCTCGCCGTCGGGGTAATAGCGTGAACGCCTCCCCACGACCATGAAATCCAGCCCGAGATAGAGCGCCTGCGCCGCCCGATTCGATTCGGCGAGCTCGAGCCGCGCCTCGGCCAGACCGGCGGCGACTTCCTCCGCGATCAACGACCGCAGAAGCGATGCGGCGACGCCCCGTCTGCGAGAGTCGGCGATCACCCCGACGAGATCGATTTCGAGCAGATCCACGATCCGCCGTGCCAGGACGAAGCCGAGCAGTCGCCCATCGGCGGCCTCCGCCACCCATACCCGCGCCCCGACCGAGTCGAAGGCAGACGCGATGGACTCGGAGCTCCAGGCGGCGTCCAGGACGTCCCGGCAGAGGGCGTGCAACTCCACCTGCTCCGATGGCTTTCCGCTACGAATCGACCATTCCAAGGCCACTCTCCAACTCGCGTCTCGGGTGCCGATCCCATCGAATCACAAAGCGAAAGCTCGACCATCAAGCGCACCGCATGCCGTGTCGATAGACAGACCGGACACCCCCGAACCGGACCCATGAGAGGGAGCCTTGGCCAACGGTCTCGACGCGCAGCAGGACATCTTCGCAAGCAATCCCGACGACCGCCGTGCCTTCGAGGCACTCGAGGAGCATTTCTTCTTCGACGGCGATTGGGAAGCCCTGGCGGACCTCTATCGCGCGCGCATCGCCGCGCCCGGCGTCGCGGCGGACCCGGACCAGCAGGCCCCCTTGCTCTTCCGACTCGGACAGATCCTCGAGGAACGCATCCTCGATCTCCAAGCCGCGAGCGAGGTCTACTGGACGCTGGCCCGCCTCGACCCGAGCAACCGGCCGGCCCTCCGACAGCTGCGCGGCGTTCACACGCGCAGTGGCAAATGGGACCTCGTCCTACAGATCGCCGAGCTCGAAGGGGCGATCCCGATGCCCCCCTACGATCGGGCCGCCTTCGAGACCGAACTCGGACAGACCTGGCAGCGCCACCTCGGCGATCTCGACGAAGCGCGCAACGCGTTCGAGCGCGCCCTCGAGGCCGACCCCGAATTCCCGCCGGCGCTCGAAGGGCTCGCCGCCCTGCATCAGCTGGCCGGACGCCCCAACGAAGCCGCCGAGATTCTCTCACGACTCACAGACCGACTTCGCGGCCCCGAGCGCGCTCCGGTCTGGATCGCACTCGGTGCGCTCCTGACAAAGGAACTCGGCGATGTCGCTCGCGCGCGGCAATGCTTCGAACGCGCGCTCGACGATGATCCCTTCCAGCCTCCTGCGGTCGAATGGTCGCTCCTGCTCGCTATGGCCGACGAGGACTGGGAAGACGTCTCCCAGCTGCTCGAACGCCGCTTCGATCTGGCCGCCGGCGCTAAGCATCGCGCCGCCGTTGCCGTCGAGGCAAGCCAGATTCAGCTGAATCACCTCGCTTCGAGCGCCGGTGCGCGCGCCTGGACGAATCGAGCTGCCGAGCTCGCCCCGGATGAACCGTCCGTGCTCTTCGCAATGGCCGAGGTCGAACGCAGCGACGGTGATCGCCGATCGCTGCTCGTGATCCTCGATCGGCTCATCTCGATCGCCGGCAACGGCGTGCCGCGCCGGGTGCTCATCGATGCAGCCGAACTGCATGCCGAGTTCGGCGAGGGCGAAGCCGCGCTCGAAGCGATCCGTCGCGCCGCGACGCGGCCAGGACAGGACGATGGCCGGCTGCTCACATTGCAGGCAACGCTCCTCCGCGAGAGCGGAGAGAAGCGCGAACTCGCCGAGGTCCTCCACACGCTCACCGCGCTGGAAGGCGAAGACGACGACCTCACCCGGGCCAAGCGGCTGCGCGAACTCGCGCGATTGCAGGAAGAGGATCTCGGAGAGGAGTCCGCGGCCGAAACGACCTGGCAGCGCGCCTTCGAAACTGATCCCCGGGACGCCGAGTCGATCACCGCCCTCGAACGCATCCATCGAAAGCACGACGATTGGCCGGCTCTGCGCGGCATGTTCGAGACGGCTCTCGACGCCAGCGACGACGCGGCGAAGCCGCAACTCTCGGTCGGGCTCGGCCTGCTTCTGCTCGAACACTTCGACGAACTCTCTCGCGCGCGCGAACTCTTCGACGCCGCGCTCGCCGCGGATCCGGGTTCGCGACCCGCCCTCGCCGGCCTTCGACAGATCGCCGAGGCATCGGGCGATGCTCGTCTATTCCTCGAGGTCTGCGAACGAGAAGCACAGGATTGCAGCGACCCCGACGAGATGAATCGACTCGCCCGCGCGGCGATCCCGATCCTCGAAGAAGCTGGGCGCATCGAAGAGGCGCACGGTTGGTCGATGCGCTGGAGCGAAGCGGCGCCGCAGGATGGCAACGCATACCGCTCGCGGATCCGCTTCGAAGCAAGACTGGGCCGACCCGAAGCCGAGCTCGAATCCCAGCGCCGACTCGCGCGGCTCCTCTCCGGACGCGAATCCGCGATCGCGCTGCGTCGACTTGGCGAGCTCCACATCCAGCTCGACGACCATGCAGCCGCGGGCCAGGCGCTCGAGCGCGCGCTGACCGAAGAACCCGGAGACCGCGAAACCCTCGAAGCGCTATGCGGTGTGTATCGCCATCTCGATCGCGCGACCGAACTCGTGCAGACGCTTCGACTGCTGGGCGACGCCCTTCCCTCCGACGAACTCGCCGCGACGCTCGAAGAGCGGGCGTGCCTACTGCAGGATCCGATCGGCGACCTCGAGGCCGCGATCGTCGTCCGCTGGCAGCTGGTCGAGCTTCCTTCGGCTCCGGACGAGGCGCAGCCGAAGCTCGAGGACCTGCTCGAAATGGCCGGCCGACACGCCGAGCTGGCACAGCTCCTCGACTCCCGCCGACGATGTATGGGCGACGAATCGCCCGAGGCCTTCGCGCTCGACATGCGTCGCGGCGCGCTGCTGTTGGACTCGCTGGGGCATGGCGAAGAAGCTGCGGAAATCTTCTCGAAGCTCCACCTCCGGCATCCGGAGAACGAGGACATCCTCGACCAGCTCGAACGCGCGCTCCGCGTCGGCAATGATTCGCGAGGACTCTGCGACCTGCTGGAGAAACGCGCCGGTTGGGTGACGGACGACGAACGCCAGGTCGAGATGCATCTCGAGAGAGCGTCGCTTCTCGAAGAAGTCCTGGGCGAACCGCTGCAGGCGTGTGATCTCTACGAAGAGATCCTCGCCACCCATCCCGAATCGCCCCAGACGACGACCATCATCGGCAGACTCGAGGCGCTCCTCGAATCGAGCGCTCAATGGGAACGTCTTCGCGATCGACTCGTCGCCCGCGTCGATGCGCTCCCGGATCAGGAACAAGCCACCCTGCGCGAGCGGATCGCAGCGATCTGCCGGGATCGCCTGCACGACATCGCGGGCTGCGCCCAGCAGCTCGAGGCGATCGCAGAACTGGTCACCGATCGGGTGCACGTGTGGCAGCAGCTCGGCGAGATCTACGCCCACGAACTCGATCGCCCGGCAGATTGGCTTCGAGTGGTCGAAGCTGAACTCGAAACAGAGCCGACCGCCGAACGCGAGCTCTCCCTGCGCGTCGCCGCCGCCCGCTTGTGCCTCGACGACGCGAGGCGCCCGAGTGAACGGAGCGCGGCCGAGGCCTACGAACACTACGAGCGAGTCCTCGCGCTGCATTCAACGCACGCCGAGGCCGCCGAAGTCCTGGCGATGCATTTCACGTCCGAAGGACGTCACGAGGACACCGTTCGCATCCTCGAGCGCAGGCTCGACGGGCTGGCGGAAACGGGCGGATCCGAAGCCAATGATCTCCGCCTCCGAATCGGCGCGCTCCTCGCGAACAATCTCGACGAAGACGCTCGCGCGCGGACGTATTTCGAAGCCGCCCGCACTGAACTCGGTGCGGTGGCGAAGATCGCGGATCCGCTCGCGGATCTCTACGACCGACAAGCGGACTACGACGCACTCAGTCAACTCAGCCATGAAGCGATCGCCCGAGGCGAATCCGAATTGGAGCTGCGCTGGCGTGTGCGCCTCGGATCGAGCGAGCAACGAGCGGGCCGACCGGATGATGCGGCCAACGCCTATCGTGCCGCACTCGCGCTTTCGCCCGACGATCGCGAGATCGAGGATGCACTGATCGATCTCTACGAAGAGATCGGCGAGACGGACCCCCTCGCCGATCTGCTCGAGAAGCGCCTGCCCTACGCGTCGGAGGACGAAGCGATCGACCTGCGCCTTCGCCTGGCCCGATTGCACGCGGACGATCGCGACGAACCTCACGAAGCCCTCGAACACCTCGAGTGGATCCTCGAATCGCACCCCCAACATCGGGACGCATTCGACCGTGCCGTCATCGTCGCCGAACGAATCGGCGATCCGGAGCGTGTACTCGGACTCCTCGATCGCGCACTCGAAATGCCGCTTCCCAATCCGGAGCGAGCCTCGATCCTCGAACGTCGCGCCGAACTCGTCGCCGGCCCCTTGGCCCGCCCCGAACAGGCCGTGGCGAACCTGCGCGAGGTGCTCTCCCTCGATCGGAGTCGAAGCGCTGCGCGGCGCATGCTGCGACAGGAACTCGAGTCGCTCGGGCGCTGGCCGGCAGCCCTCGATTGCCTCTTCGTCGAGGCCAACGAGGCAGACCCCGAAGAGCGCATCGCTCTGCTCGAAGAGGCCGTCGAGGTCGCCTGGACGCGCATCAACCCAGACGCTTCCCTGCCCTGGCTGGCGCGCCTGCGAGCCGAACGACCCGAAGACCCCGAACTCCTCGTCCGACTCGCCGACGTGCACCGCCGCGCCGGACGTTTCGAAGCCGCCCTGCGCGCTCACGATGCCGAACTTGCGCTGCGATCGGACCCCGAACAGCGACGCGCTCTGCACATGCAGAGAGCCGCGCTCCTCGAACGCGAACTGGCTGCGCCCGGACGCGCGATCGTCGCCTATCAGAACGCGCTCGAACTCGCGGCGAACGGCACGGATCGATCGCAGGTCCTGGCCGAACTCGATCGACTGTACGCAAGCCTCGATCGACATTTCGAGCGCGCCGAAATCCTCGAAGCCCGCATCCGCGCAGAAGAAGAAACGGGCGGCTCGTCCGAGGAGTGCGCGAAGCTCCGACAGCAACTGACGTCCCTCTACTGCGTCGACATCGCGAAGCCCGAACTCGCGATCCCTCATCTCGAGGCGAACGTCGAGTCCTCGCGTGGAAACACGCGCGAGGAACTCGTCCATCTCGGCGCCCTCGACACGGCGCTTCGTGCGAGCGCACGACGCGATACGTGGGCGCACGTCGCGGAGCGTGAACTCGAACTGATCGAGGGCGACGAAGAGATCTGCGGGAGCACGCCGGCCGACTATCGGCGCTTCCTGCACGAAGAACTCGCGCGCACGTACGACGCGGATCTCGGCGATCCGGATCGCGCCATCGATCATCTTCGAGTGCTCTGCAGCGACCCAGAGATGGCCACGACGGAAATGCGCGCCCGACTTCGTTCGCTGCTCCGGCGAACGCGGCGGGTCTCGGCCCTGGCCGACGAGCTCGCGTCGCATCTTCGCGAATCGCCCGAAGATGCCTCCGACTGGCTCGAACTGGCGCGAATCCGAGAGGAAGAGCTCGGCGACCTCCTCGGCGCGGTCGAAGCCTATACACGAGCCGAAGCCGATACGTCTCTCGAGCTCGATGCGATCCGCGGCCGCCGGCGCTGTTGCGAGCGTCTCCGGGACTGGAACGGACTCGCCACTGCGCTCGAAGCCGAGTACGCACTCGACGCGAAGCTCGATCGGCGTCAGCGCATCACGATCGCGCGAACCCTCGGCGACGTCTGCTGGCAGCGACTCGGCTCCGGCGATCGCGCAGCCGCGGGCTATCAGCTCGCGCTGGACCTCGACGCGAACGATCTCGAGGCCCTGCGCTCTCTGATCCGGATGTGCGAAGCGCGCACCGAACACGCTGAGGCCATCCCCCTGTACGAGCGCGAGCTCGACCTGCTCGGCGACGACACCCCGGACCGCGAACGACGATTCGAGATCTGGCTGCGACTGGCCTCCCTCTTTGGCGAAGAGCCGGAGACGAAGGGCCGCGCGATCGTCGCCTACAAGGCGGCGGCGGAACTCGAGCGCCTCTCGGCCGTCGACGAACGCATCCTCGCCGGCCATTACGCGTCGACCGATGACGCCGCGGGATTCGCGGAGACCTTCGCGAGCTGGTGCGACCGTGAAGATTCGGGTGCGCAGATCAGCGACCATCTCGAACTCGCCCGTCATCACCGCGACGCGAATCAGTCCGACGCCGCTCGGGAACGGGCGGAGCGCGCCACCGAACTGGCTCCGGAACACGCCGGAGCGTGGATGCTCCTCGCCGAACTCGAACGGGATGCAGGCGAGAACGCGAAGGCCTGCGACGCCTTCGAGCAGGCGGCCGACCACGCCGAGCCGGGCATTGCATGCCGGGCCCTGGTCGACGCCGCCGCCGCGATCGACGACGCCGACGTGGAACGGGCCAATCAACTGCTCTCCCGCGCAGCGGAACTCGATCCGGGCAGCCTGGCCGCGCACGTCTCGCTGACCCGCGTGGCGAGCCGACAGAACCGATTCGACCAGACCCTGCACGAGGCCGAGACCGCACTCGAACTCGCCCACACGGACGAGCGTGACGAGGGACTCGAATCAGACGTCCGACTCGAGATCGCGCTGCTCGGCGCACGGGCGGCCGAGCGCCAGGAAGAGCGTGACGCCGGTCGTCGACTCTTCGAGATCGCGCTCGACGTCGACCCCGACCACGCCGAAGCGCTCGAAGGAAAGGCGGAGGCGCATTTCGCGGACGGCGATCATCGCGCCGCACGCGCTCCGCTCGAGCATCGCGTCGAGCTGCCCGGCGAGAATCCCCGGCGCGGTCGGCACCTGATGATGATCGCGCGAGGCCTCGAAGCCGATGACCTCCTCGATGCGGCCTGGGCCCGGTTCGAGGAAGCGGTCGAGATCGACCCGAGCGTCGATGGAGCACACGACGGACTGGCGCGCATTCACGAACGTGCGGGCCGCTTGCCCGAGGCGATCGAAGCTCTCGAACTCTGGACCCGGTCGTCGAACGACCGGGCGACCCGCGCCCTGGCCTCGCTGCGGGCGGCCGAACACGCGATGGCACTCGAAGACGTGAGGCGAGCACGCGCATGTCTCGAATCGGCGACGCAGAGCGACCCGACGCTGACCCCCGCCTGGGTTCTCCTCTGCGAGCTCGCCGCACAGCACGATGGCGACCTCGAAACGAAGCGACTCTGCAACGAGGCACTCGGGTCGGTCGAGCCGAGCGAGCTCTCGGCGCCGATCGCGCTCCGCGCAGCCCAGCTGGAAGAGCGCTCGGGCGAGCGCGACATCGCGATCGTGCATTATGCGGACGCGGTTCGCTGGGAACCGAGATCGACGGACGCGGTCCTCTCGCAGTCACGACTCGTACGCATGAAGGGCGATTGGCCCGAGGCCGACGCAATACTCGAGCGATTCATCGAGGCCCACCCGGACCCGGACAGCCCGACCGTCGCGCACGTCCACCTCGAACGCGGCCGACTGCTCTCCGGCCCCCTCGAGCAATTCGAGACGGCGATCAGCGCCTACGAGCGCGCCCTGGAACTCCAGCCCGAACTCGCGGTCGCGAGAACGGCTCTCTCCGGGCTCCTCCTTCACGCTTCGGACCGATGGCGTGACGCGCTCCGCTTGCACAGGGAGATCCTCGACGCTTCGCCGACCACGACGAGTTCGCTTCGCGCGGTCGTGCGTCTCGCCGAAGGACGCGAGAAGCCCGACATCGCCGAGGCCGCACTCGGCGTGCTTCGCGCGCTCGGCGAAGCTTCACCGCACGAGGCGGACTCGGTGGGCAATCGACTCCGCCTGCAGATCAATCCCGGCCCGCCTATGACGGATCCGGAAGCCGAACGTCTCCGACGCATCGCACATCAGCTTCGCGAGGAACTCACGAGCGTCCTCGCCGACGTCGAACGACCCGCGCTGGATCCCGACGACCGAGAGATCAGCGAAGCGATCGGGGAAATCTTCGCCATCGAAGACGAACTGACCGCGCCCGGCCTGGCGGGACTCGGCAGTGACGATCGCGCCGAACTCTTTGCCGACATCGCCGCTCTCTTCCTCGATCCAGGCGGGAATGGGGGAGACTCGCGCTACCGCGACGCGCTGGACCGCGCCGTCGGCCGCTGGAATCGACGCAAGGTGCGACGCATCGTCGAGGAGATCGACGCCGAGAGCATCCAATCTCACGATCACGCCGCTTGGGGACACGAACTACGCGCGATGGCCGCCGCTCAGGCGATCGATCGAAACGGAGGCGACCTGCGAACCGTCCTCCTCGCATTGCTGGCCCTCGACGCAGAGGACGACGCACAGCCGCGATTCGACGGTACGGAGATCGCGACCCTGGCAGCGACGTCCGAGCCCGCGCGTCGGCTGCTCTCGCGCATCACAGGGAAGCTCTGCGACAGACTCGAACAGGTCCGCTAGTCAGACCGCCGACCCGAGGCAACAACACGATGACCCAACGCACTCCGAACAACACTCGCCGACACCGTCGCATGACGGTTCGCATCCTGGTCGACTATCAGGCGCTCGGTGGCATCCACTGTGACTACGCCACGACGCTCGGGGCGGGAGGCATGTTCCTTCAGACGGATCTCGTCATGAAACGAGGCGAGATCGTGAAGGTCCGATTCAGGATTCCGGGCGGTGACGCCCTCCACGAACTCGAGGCGCGCGTCACCTGGTATCACGAGGCGAAGCCAGAGGCGAACGGAAGCGTCCGTTCACCCGGCGTCGGACTTCAGTTCACCGACCCAGCCAAGACGGCCGCGCTCGCGCGCGAGCTCGACGACTTCGCCGGCTGATCGAGGCCTTCCCGATCGAGGAGGGCTCGAACCAGATGATGGTGCAGCCGATGACCGCCCTTCTCGACGCGCACATGCCCGACGAGTCTCATCCCGAGTAGCGCCAGATCTCCGAGCAGGTCGATGACCTTGTGTCTCACGAACTCGTCCGGCCAGCGGAGGCCGTCGGCGTTGAGCACGCGCGTCTCGTCGAGCACGATCGCATTTTCGAAGCTGCCACCATGCGCGAGACCCGCATCGTGCAGCGCCGCCAACTCGTGAACGAACCCGAAAGTCCGAGCTCGAGCGAGCTCGCGATCGAAGACGCCCTCCCCCACCTCGGCGATCTCGAGAGATTGCCTCCCGATACAGGGATGTGCGAAATCGATCGCGTAGGAGATGCGGAGCTGATCCGACGGATCGACGCGAATCGAGCGGTCGCCTTCCTCGATCACCAGGGGCTGTCGGACCGTCAACGCGCGCTGTGGCGCCGCCTGTTCGCAGCGACCGGCTCCGCGAACCTGCTCCAGGAGTTCGACCGCGCTGCCGTCCATCGCCGGAATCTCGGCCCCGCGTAGCTCGATCCGGATGTTGTCGATCGACAGTACGTAGAGCGTCGCGAGAAGATGTTCGACCGTCGCGACGCTCGTCGGCCGATCGACCGGCGCGGCACCCTCCGGCGCATCGTCCGCGGTAGCCGACCCGCTCGCGGCAACTACCCCGCCCGCGGCAGCCGCCAGAGTCGTCGCGCGAGAGCTCGACAGGACGTTCGCTGCGCGCGCTGGAATCTCGACATCGCCCCCGTCGCTTCCCGCGCCTAGCGAAACGAAGACGATCCCGGTATCGACCTCGCCCGGGCACAGCGCGATCTCGATCCGCTCGCCACCGTGCAGACCGGTCCCGGTCCACGCGACCCGTCGCGCGATCGTCGATTGCTGCGGCACGGCCAAGCGAACCTCCCGATCAAAGGAGCGATCTGCTCCCATCCGATCAGTTCGCAGCGTAGCGTGCGGGAAACGCGCGGGCAGGAACGCCGATGCGATTCAGGAGTGGCTGAGGGAGTGCCGGATCTGTTCGAGGATCTCGGCGGCCGACTGGAACCGGTTTCCCGGATCCTTCTCGAGACATCTCTCGACGATGTCCGAGAGCGTCTGGGGAAGATCCGGCCGAAGCTCGCGGACCTTCGGCGGTGCAGTGTGAACATGGTGATACGGAATGTTCCCCTCCTTGAAGGGAACGGTCCCGGTCGCCATCTCGAAGATCGCGACGCCGAGCGAATAGATGTCGGTGCGATGGTCGATGTTCTTGCCCAGCGTCTGTTCCGGGCTCATGTAGTACGGCGTACCCGCGACGACGGTCGTATGGTTGCGCGCCTCTTCGACAACCTTCGCCAGGCCGAAGTCCATGAGCTTCACCTTCTTGTCGCGCGTCCACATGGCGTTCGCCGGCTTGATGTCTCGATGCACGACCTTCTTCTCGTGTGCATACGCGAGGGCTTCGCTCATCTGCATCATCACGTGCAGGACGCCCGACGGCGAGATCGCGCCGCGTCGACGCAGGATCTCCTTCAGTGTCGTGCCTTCGACATACTCCATCGCGATGTAGTAATGGCCCTGCTGCTCGCCCGTGTCGTAGACGGTCACGATGTTCGGATGATTCAGCTTGGCGGCGGCCTGGGCCTCGCGCATGAAGTTCGCGATGGCCTGGGGGTTCTCCGTGAAGGCTTGCGGTAGGACTTTGAAGGCCACGAGTCGATCGAGCACGGTGTCCTGGGCCTTGTAGACGATGCCCATGCCGCCCCGCCCGAGTTCACCGATGATCTTGTAGCGATCGCCCTCGGCAGCGCCGCTCCCGCGCGGCGTGCCGTTCGAGACCTCGCCCCCGGTCTTCGAGTTCGCGGCTGCGGGCTCCTCCTCGGAATACACGGCGCGGGTTTCGACGAGGCGCTCTTCGACGTCCTTGTAGTGATAGTCGAACGCCAGGATCTTCTCGAAGATCTCGATCGCTTCCCGGGGTTTCTGATCTTCCTGATAGATCGTGGCCAGCTTGTAATAGCCATCGACACTCTCGCGCGTGAGTTCGGTGTCGCCGATTGCCTGCTGGAGTTTGGTGACGGCGATCGCGAGCTGGCCCCGACTCGCGAAGATGTCGCCGAGGACCGCAGCGGCCCTCCCGAAGTCCTCGTCTTCCTGGGGCACCTTTTGAAGTGCGGAGATCGCTTCGTCGTCGAGGCCTTCCTGATGATAGGTCTCGCCCGACTTGAGGAAGTCGCCCGCCTTTTCGAGCAGCTCGGCCTCACGGTCGTGCTTTCCGACGAGCGCATAGCATTCGGCCGACTCGGTGAAACGTCCGGCCTTCTCGTAGGCAGCGCCTGCGCCCTCACGATTTCCGCAAAGCTGATGCATCTCCGCGGCCTGTGCATACGCGTGCTGTTCTTCGTAGCAGGTGGCCGCCTTCTCGAACTGTTCGAGCTGGCGATAGAGGTCACCTGCTTCGAGCGCGTCCCCGGCCTCTTCGAGCAACTCCGCCGCCTTCTCCTGCTCGCCCGAATCGCGGAGGTACTGCCCCAGGAGCCGAGCGGCGTCTTCGTTCGCACCCGACTGGCGCAGAGCGTCGGCCGCCTTCTCGATCTCGCCCGCTTGACGGTAGTGTCCGGCCGCCGTGGCGTGATCCCCGAGAGAGGTCGCGACGTCGCCTGCCTCGAGCGAGCAGCCCCCACGCTCGAAGATGTTGAGCGCCTTCTCCGGATCTTCCGCCTTCAGGAAGAGCTTCCCCGCCTGGCGAACGAGCTTCGACATCTCGATCGCCTTCTTGGGATCCATCGTCGACTGACCCCCCTCTTCGACGAAGACCCTCTCGAGACATTCGGCGGCCTTCCGCCATCCGCGACATTTCACGTACATCGCGGCGGCATGCCGCATGAAGTCAGTCTCGAAGTAGCACTCGGCGGCCTGCTTGAAGTTCTCCGCGCGCTCGAACATCTCGGCCGCAACGCTCTTCAGGTCCGCCTTCAGGTAGCAGTCCGCCGCCTTCGACCACGCTTCCTGTTGACCGAAGATCGAGCCCGCCGATTCGTAGTTCCCACCCTGGAGATGGAGCTCCGCCGACTCGAGGAAGCGGTTCTGATCGTGACGAATCTCCGCGGCTCGCACGAACTCTCCTGCCTCGACGAAGACTTCGGCTGCCTCGTCCAGGAGTTCGTTGCCCCAGAGCAGCTCGGCGGCTTCCGCGACCTTGCCTTGCTTCTTGAGCGCTGCTGCCTGCTTGACGATCCTCTTGACCAGTCGTTTGTCCGTCTGCGCCTCGGCCTCGCCGGTCTCTTCGTCGGCGACTGCGGTCGATTCGTCCCCACCTCGTCCGAGCAGTCCGCAGCCGAAGGCAAGCAGGACGAGCCCGATGGGAAGCAGTACGAATCGAAGGAACGTTTCGGCGACCATTTCTTCACAAGTCACCGCAAAATCGCGTTCGACCGAGTACCCCGCGTCGATCAACCAGCGGTTCAGCGCCTGCAGCTGCCGCCGAACCTGATCCGCGAGCTCCGTCTCGGTGCCGTAACTCGCGAGCAGCGCAAACGACCCCGTCAAACTGAAGAAGAGCGCGAAGGGCAGCGATACGATTCTGGCGAAGAGACGCACGATTTGGACTCACCCTGTTTCGGCTCGCCGACGTCGGGCGAGGATCGATCTGAAAGCGCTCCGGCCTGCCCGACCGCCTGGTCGTGTCGAGCAGAAACCCAAGATCTCCTATCGGTCGGCGGCGAGGTCGAGCTGAGCATCGAGCGCCCTCGGCGGGCATCTCGCCGAAACTTGCATATCCTTCGCATCGTGGGTCCACGCATTGCTATTTCGAGCCCTCGACCTCGCTGGGCCCTCCTGCTCTTGACCGGCGTGACAGCCGCTTCGGGATGGCTGCTCGTCGCGGCCACTCCGCTCGGAGCGGCCGATTCCGCTCCCTTTGAAATCCACACCCACGAGATCGCGGGCATGATCGAGCAGGTCTGGCCCCTCGAAGTCAGCCAGTGCGAGAATGGCGAGACCGACCTGCTGGTCCTCAGCACCGACGGTGGCCCCCCCGAACAGCGCAAGATCCTGACCTGGCTGCCCTGCGGTGCCGGCTTGCGGCCCGGCGACCCGAGCATCGTCCGGCGCACGCTGCCGGACGACGCCGTGATCGTCGACGTCGCCGCGGTGCCCGGACGAAGCGGCGCGCAGCTGGTCCTGGTCGGTGCTTCCGGGATCCGCCTCGAATCGCTAATCGGCGACGAACCCGCACGCGACCTGGAGATTCCGGGCGGCCTGCCCCTAGCGCCACGTCCCTGGCAGATCGGCCGCGTCGAGATCGTCGCGGATTGGAACGCGACCGGTCGACCGAGCGCTCTGGTTCCTTCGCTCCGTGGCGGCTGGCTGGTCGACCTCGAGTCGGGAGAAGCGCGCGAACTCGAGATGCCGATCTATGCCAGTTACATGACGCACATGCCCTTCCTGCCGGCGACGGTGTGGAAGTGGATGATCCAGGAGGTGTCCTGGCCAACCCTCGCGCGGGCGGACGACAATGGCGATGGGCGACTCGATCTCTTCGCCCTCTCCCGCTGGGCGATATGGATCTACCACGCCGGTCCCGACGGACTCCCGAACGAGCCGAGCCGACGACTCGATTTCGTGCCCTTCGACGAAGACATGGAGCGCAGGCACCAGGCGACGGTGAACAACTACTTCGCCCGCGACATCGACGGGGACGCCCGTGCGGACCTCCTGCTGAGTACGATCGGCGGCGGCATGATGGACGGGCGATCCAGCACGCGCATCCACGTGAACTCGGGTGCGGGCGTCTCGCTCGACGCCAAGCCGGCGGCCCTGCGCGAGACCGAGGGCGGCTTCTCCGGGTTCCTCTTCGCCGACATCGACGGGGACGGCGGCGAGGAGATCCTCGAGATGACGATGGAGTTCGGCATCGTCCAGATCGTGCGCATCCTTGTGACGCGTCGCGCGGAAACCCGCATGCGCGTGCTCGCACTCGATCCCGAATCGCCCGATGGCACGAGGTCCCTCTTCGAGACGGACTTCTCGTTCCGCCTCGACTTCAGCGAGTCCACCATCTCCGGAATGATTCCGAGTCTGGGTGATTGGAACGGCGATGGCGTGTTGGATCTCTACATCGCTCGAAACGACGAGGAGATCGGCTTCCGGCTCGGCTCGAAGGCGAAGGACGAGCCGCTCTTCGGCAAGCTCAAGGGAACCCAGAGGGTCCCGCTGCCCAACGGCCAGGGTCGCGTCGCAGACCTGAACGGGGACGGACTCGACGAGATCGTCGCCTTCAGCGACGCCGACACAGAGACGCCCCTCGTCGTGATGCAGAACCTCGGTCGATTACCCGGCACGCGACCCGAGCTGCGCTCGACCGAGCCCTGAATCCCAGCAGCGCGCAGCGCGCGACCCGGAATGACGACCTGGCGACGCAGATGCAGGCGCCACCGCTCGATGCTGGCGCTTCAGTCGAGAATGCCCGTGTCGTAGACGAATCGCCCACCCAGCATCGTCGCGCGTACCTCGGTCTCGGGCAGGTCGTCGAGCGGACAGCTCACGGGGTCTCGATCGACGATCACCAGATCCGCGTGATGGCCGGGGAGCAGGGTCCCTATGCCTTCCCATCCGAGCGCAGCCGCCGCCCCGCCCGTCCACATGTCGAAGGCCTCCTCGCGACTCACCTTCTGCGCCTCTCCGCGATTCGAACGATCGCTTCCATCGAATCTGTGGGTCATGCCAAGCCAGATATGTTCGAAGACGTTCTTCGGACCCCAGTCGCTGCCGCAGCCGACTCGAAGTCCTGCTCGTAGCATCCGGCCGAGAGGAATCAGATCCTCCAGGCATGATTCACCGATCCGTTCGGCGAACACATCGCCCTTACCGGCGGTGAAGCTCATCGACGTCGTCACATCGACCGACTGTGCGAAGTAGCGGCGACAATTCTCCTCGGTCATGAAGAAGGCGTGCTGCAGCATCCAGCGCGGAGCGGCCTCCCGGCGCGGGTTCTTCTCGAAGAGCGAGAGCCATCGATCATGTTCGAGATCGGTCACGGCCACGACGTTCAATCGAAGGTCGTGCTCGGCGCAGAACTCGACCAGTCGCCTCGATTTCTCGGGCCCGATGAAGTCGTGCCCCGTCGTCAGCTTCCCGTCGGGCCCCCGATACGGCTTGTCCGTCAACATCAGGCCCGGCCAGCAGGGTCCGCCGAGCTGAATCGTAATGCCCTGCTGCCGAACGAGATCACCGTCGAGTTCCTGTTGCTCGAGGGCCTGTCGCATCCTGGCGTCGAAGGCCTCGTCGTCCAGGGGCTCGGCCCATGGCACGCCGCAGAGTTCCGCCTCGGGTGCGACCAGCGCGCGCAGCGTCAGCAGCCCCATGTCGCGCAGGACGCGATAGAGCCCGACTTCGGCGAAGTCCATGGCGTGCGCCTCGTACACCGTCGTCACACCGAGGCGATTGAACGCCTGCATGGCCTCGACCACCGCGGGAAAGGCAGCTTCGGGTTGGATCAGCGGCGGCATCTTCTCGAAGAGAGAGAACATGAAGCCCGTTCGGTTGTAGTAGTTGTTGACCGCGCCCGAGAGCAGGCCGGTCGGGACGCCCTCGTTGTCCTTGTGGATCGTCACGCCTTCGATCTCGTCTGGGCTGTCGGCGTCGATACCGAGCATCTCGAGAGCGACCGAATTGAACGCACAGACATTGGGTGTCACCGGCGCCCAGGCCTGGATGAAGATCGGATGTTTCGAGGTCGCCTGGTCGAGCTGTTTCCGAGCGGGCAATCGACCTTCGTGAAGATCGCGCCAGGAGCGTCGAATGAAGTAATGCGGCGAGCCGACCGGGGTCGTCATGATCCAGGTCCCGGGCTTCTCGGCCTTCGAACGAGTCCAGATCCGCGCGACGATGTCCGCATGGTCGACGGCGTCCGAGAGATCGACGAGATGCGCCGCCAGCCCCGCGAAATGCACGAGATGCGGATGACAGTCGATCAATCCGGGAATCACGACGGCGCCGCCCAGATCGACCTCGGCGGAATCGGCATCCGCCGAGGCTCGAACCTCGGCGAGTGGCCCGACCGCCCGCACGCGTCCGTCCGCTACGAGGATCGCCTCCTCCAACCGATCGGCCGACACGCGGACCCGACCCGAATGAAGCAGGATCGAACTCGCTGCGTCGCGAGCAGGGTCGGCGCTATTCGAGTTGGTCGGCGCTCCAGGGGGCGGCTTCGTCATGCTCGCAGTCTCTTCAGACCCCGATCAAAAGTCAAGAACCATCACCCGGCACAATCTGTATTCTCAGGACCGCACGACCCCGCTCACTCCCGCGGTCGGAGAATCCCATGACCATCGGCTCCAGCTCGCTCGCAGACCTCGCCCGACTGCGCTCCTTCGAGCGTCATCGACTCTCCTCCTGGGATCGCACGGGCGGCAACGCCGACTTCATCCGGATCGCGCCCGGGGAAACCGCCGACCTCGGCCAGATCCAAGGCGCGGGTTGCGTGAAGCATTGGTGGGTCACCACGATGACGATGCCCGCCGATCCAGACGAACTCGTGAAGAGCGTGCTGCGCATGTACTGGGACGGTGAGGAGACGCCTAGCGTCGAGGCGCCCCTCGGCGACTTCTTCGGGATGGGATTCGGTCGGCGCCGAAACTTCGTCTCGCTGCCCCTTCAGATGAGTCCGCAAGACGGAAAGAGCCTGAACTGCTGGTTCCCCATGCCCTTCGCCGAGGGCGCGCGGTTCACGCTCGAGAACCAGGGCGAGAGCGAGGTCGTCTTCTACTACTACATCGACTACGAGGCCTACGAATCGATCGACGCCGACCTGGCCCGCTTCCATACGTCGTGGAGTCGGATGAATCCGAGCGCCGGCGTCGCGAAGCAAAAGGGTTGGACACGATCGGACTACCGACTGGGTGATACGCGCCCGGTCGGAGCCGGCCTCGGCTTCGGCGCACCGTGGTCGGAGCCGAACCTCTCCGCCGAGAGCAACTACACGATCCTCGACGTCGAAGGCTCCGGTCAGTACGTCGGATGCGTCCTCAACATCGACGTGTTCGAGCGGCAGGTGAACGACTGGTACGGCGAAGGGGACGACATGATCTTCGTCGACGGTGACGCCTGGCCCCCGCGCCTCCACGGGACTGGAACCGAAGACTATTTCAATACGGCCTTCTGCCCCGCAGAGGAGTACTCGGCGCCCTACCACGGCATCACGCTCTACAGCGGGAATCCGAGCTGGCCCTGGGGCGGCAAGAACAGCATGTATCGCTTCCACGTGGAGGATCCGATCCGCTTCCGCGAATCGATCCGGGTCACGATCGAGACGGGACACGCCAATGCACTCGCCAACGACTACTCGAGCACGGCCTACTGGTACCAGCGTGATCGACGACAGAGCCTGCCCAGCCTGCTTCCCGTCGAAGAGCGGCTGCCACGGCCGGACCCGCCCGAGCTGTCGGCCGTGAGGGGGTAGCCATGACGAACGTTTCTCGCGTTGGACGGAAGCACGCCCCGGCGCTTGGCCTCGCCCTCTGGCTCACGCTCGCCCTGCTCCCCGCCGCGGGACGGGCGGACTTGGCAACGAAAGCGCCCGAGCAGCCTGCACTCGTCGCTCTCCCGCCGCAGTCGCCCGACGTCCCATGGCCGACGCAGGCCTGGCCCCGGGCCGAGATCGGCCCGGGGGTCGACCCGCTCGCACTCGAGAGCGCGGTCGAAACGCTCTTCTCCTGGGTCGGTCGAGGAGATGTGCCCGATACGCGCGCGCTCCTCGTCATACGGCAAGGCCAGGTCGTCTTCGAGCGTTATGCAGAGGGATTCGGACCCGAGAGTCGCTTCCACACGTGGTCGATGGCCAAGAGTTTCACGAACGCCCTCGCCGGTATTCTCGTCGAACGAGGGGAACTGGCCCTCGACGACGCCGCGCGCGTGCCGGAGTGGCAGGAGCCCGACGATCCACGAAGCGCTGTCACGCTCCGGCATCTGCTGAACATGACCTCCGGCGTCGACAACGCGGACTCCTCGGGAGGGGAACCCGATACCGGCGGATTCGTCGCGAGCCTCCTCTTCGGGGTCGGGGCGACCGACGTGAACGCCTTCGCGGCGGATCGACCGCTGATTCATCCGCCGGGCACGCGATGGGCGTACTCGACCGGCTCGAGCATGCTCGTCGCGGGCATCATCGGTCGCGCCGTCGCCGAGGATGCAGAGGGACGACGAGCCTTCATCCGCTCGGCGCTGCTCGATCCGATCGGCGCGCGGAATACGATCTTCGAGTTCGATCGCGCGGGTCAGTTCCTCGGCGGCAGCCACATCTACGCGAGCGCCCGGGACTTCGCGCGCTTCGGCCTGCTCTATCTACGAGACGGCCTCTGGGAGGATCAGCGTCTCCTGCCCGAGGGCTGGGTCGATTTCTCGCGGACGCGCGCTCCCGCCGACAACAACGGGAATCACGGCGCCCATTTCTGGCTCAACCTTCCGCCACAGGAACATCAGTTCGTCCTGCTCCCGGGCGGCCCGACCTCGGTCTTCGAAGCGAACGGGAACGCCGGCCAGTACGTGATCATCGTACCGACCCACGACATGGTGATCGTGCGTCTGGGCGAGATGCATTCGACTTCGTGGAACGAGCTGAACACGGCGCTCGCGAAGCTCCTCGAAGTCTTTCCGGCGAGTGGAGGATGAGGCCATGAAACGGAAGTGGATGCGAATCGTGCAGATCGTCCTGATCGCACTCGTCGTTCTCGGGGTCTTCGCCTATCAGGACCTGCGCGCACAAGCATCGATCGGCGCCGGCTACGTCGCACACCAGGTCTGCTCCTGCGTCTTCGTCGCCGAGCGGAGCTACGAGTCCTGCCTCCCGGACCTGATGCCGATAATGAGCCAGATTCGATCCGAGGTCGTCGACATCGACGGCCATTCGGGGATCCGAGGCTGGGTCCCCTTCCTCTCGGACCGGGTCGCCGTCCATCGTCCGGACCTCGGCTGCGCTCTCGACTGAGCGGACGACGGGAAGCGTCCGTCCGCGAAACCTTCGATGTCGTCGCGAAGACGACGGGAGAATCGAGGATCAGGCCGAGGTAGGCTCACGAGAGACCGCGCGCCCTCACTGACAGGATGGAGACCGAACTTGAAGCTCTACGCCTTTCCCGTCGCGCCCAACCCGACGCGACTCCGCCTCTATCTCGCCGAGAAGCGAGAGGGCGGCGCTCGATTCGACATCGAAGAAGTGATGGTGAACCTGCGCGAGGGCGAGCAGCGCTCCCCGGAACACATCGCGCGGAACCCGCTGGCCAAGCTGCCGGTGCTCGAACTCGACGACGGCTCCTTTCTGACCGAATCCCTTGCGATCATCGAATATCTGGAAGACCTCGTGCCCGAGCCTCCGATGATCGGCGCCACACCCGTCGCGCGCGCTCGCACGCGCGAACTCGAGCGCATCATCGAAATCGGCGTCCTCCGCGCGATCGCAGAGATCGTGCACGCGACGAACTCCCCCCTCGGACTTCCGCCGAATCCCGCGATCGCCGATCAGTTCTGGGAACGACTGCCGGCCGGTCTCGCCATCGTCGAGGAGCGCCTCGCCGACGGTCGCCCGCTGCTGATGGGAGACGCGCCGAGCATCGCGGACTGCACACTCGCCTCGGCCCTGCAGTTCGGCCGGATGGGTCAGTTCGAGATCGACTCGAGCTACGAGAACATCCGTCGCTGGGACGAGCGTTTCCGTGAACGCGTCAGCGCGAAGCAGATCCTGGTGATGTAGGCACGCCGAGATGCGCGTAGGCGTGGGGCGTCGCGACGCGACCGCGCGGCGTTCGCGACAGGAATCCGCAATGGATCAGATAGGGCTCGACGACGTCCTCGATGGTTCCCTTGTCCTCGCCGACCGCGGCGGCCAGCGTCTCGAGACCGACCGGCCCGCCTCCAAACTTCTCGACGAGCGTCGAGAGGAAGGCGCGATCGAGACCATCGAAGCCCGCGTCGTCGACATCGAGGCGACCGAGCGCGAAGCGCGCCGTATCGAGCTTGATCCGCTTGGCGTCACCATCGCGCACCGCCGCGAAATCGCGAACGCGACGCAGGAGACGATTCGCGATGCGCGGCGTGCCCCGGGCGCGGCGGGCGATTTCGTGGGCGGCCTTGGGTTCGAGTTCGATGCCGAAGAGCGAGCCGGAACGGGTCACGATGCGCTCGAGATCGTCGACCGGGTAGTACTCGAGTCGCGCCGACCAGCCGAATCGATCGCGAAGCGGAGACGTCAGCAGGCCCGCCCGGGTCGTCGCACCCACCAAAGTGAAACGCGGAAGGTCGAGGCGGATCGAGCGGGCGGTCGGCCCTTCCCCGATCAGGAGATCGAGCTGGAAGTCCTCCATCGCCGGATACAGGATCTCCTCGATCGCCGGTGAAAGGCGATGAATCTCGTCGATGAAGAGCACGTCTCCCGGTTCGACGTTCGATAACAGCGCAGCCAGATCGCCCGGTCTCTCGATCGCCGGGCCGCTGGTCGCGCGGAACTGCGTTTCGAGTTCGTTCGCCACGATGCGAGCGAGCGAGGTCTTGCCGAGTCCGGGCGGGCCGTGGAAGAGGACGTGATCGAGGGGCTCGTCGCGCTCACGCGCCGCACGCACGAAGACGCTGAGGTTCTCGCGGAGTCGGGACTGCCCGATCATCTCTTCGAGGTTGCGCGGGCGCAGCGATTCTTCCGCGCTGCGCTCCTCGGACTGCTGCCCGAGGCTGAGGTCGCCGCGCTCGTCGCTCTCGAGATCTCGTGCCAAGGATTCCCCTCTTGCTCGCCCCGAAGAGCGTGGTCAGCGCGCGAGCCTGCGAAGTGCGACGCGGATCAGCTCTTCCAGGCCCGACTCCGGGCTCGCCTCTTCGAGCGCGGACTCGACGACGCGCTCGGCCTGACTCGTGGGATAGCCGAGGTTCACCAGTGCCGACAAGAGCTCTTCGCCGGGCGCGATCTCGGAGAGCGGTTCGGATCGCCCGTGCGCATCCGCGGACCCCAGTCGACCGGCGAGCTTCTCCGCGTCGTCGCGTAGTTCGACGGCGATGCGCTCGGCGAGCTTCGGCCCGACTCCGGGCGCTTTTCGAAGCCCCTTGGCGTCGGCGTCGCGCAGGAGTCGGAGCAGGCGCGAAGGCTCCATTCCCGAGAGGATCGACTGCGCGAGCTTCGGGCCGACGCGACTCGCGCGGAGGAGCAGATGGAAGAGCTCCTTCTCGAGCGGACTCGCAAATCCGAAGAGCTGGATCGCGTCCTCGCGCACGGCTGTATGCACGAGCAGAGAAACCGTCTTACCCAGGTCGGGCAGGGTCTCGAAGGTCGAGAGCGGCACGAGCAGCTCGTAGCCGACGCCCTGGACGTCGAGGACGATGCGCGTCGGCGACTTCTCGCGAAGATTCCCTTCGAGCCAGGCGATCATCGCGCCCTCCCCAGGACGAACTGTGTCGTCGCCCGTCTCGAGCCGCGTCGACGGGCGCGAACAGGCAGATCGGCGAGCGGACCGGCCGACGCGTAGGTCAGCGCGAGCGCGAGGGCATCGGCGGCGTCCGTGGCCGGCACGGAGTCGAGGGAGAGCAGGCGCTTGACCATCGTCTGCATCTGCTCTTTGTCGGCAGCGCCCGTTCCCGTGATCGCCTTCTTCACCTGTCTCGCAGCGAGTTCGGTCACCCGGACTTCGGCCGAACCGAGGCAGGCGAGCAGCGCGCCGCGGGCCTGTCCGAGGACCAGCGCGGAGCGAGCGTTGGCGGCGATGAACACGCGCTCCACGACGGCCACGTCAGGCGATTCGGCAGCGACGATTCGGAGCAGCTCGGTATGTAGGAAACTCAGGCGATCGGAGAGCTCGGCCCCCTTCGGCGGCCGCAGGACGCCGTGCCGCAGATGTCGTACGACACCGCCCTCTCGCTCGACCAGACCGAAACCGGTTGCCGACGAACCGGGATCCACCCCCAGGACCCGCATTCCACCCCCCCTTTTGCAGGCCCCGCAACCGGGCCCTACGCGAAGCTCTCCAGATCCTCTTCCGAAATATCGAAGTTGGCGTAGAAATTCTGCACATCATCGAGGTCTTCGAGCGCATCCGCCAGGCGAAGCATCTGCTCGGCTTCGCCTCCCGCGAGCTTCACGACCGTCGACGGCTCCATCGTCAGTTCCGCGGATGTCGGTTCGAAGTCCTTCTCGGCGAGCGCTTCCTGGACCGCGTGGAATTCGGTCGGTGCCGTCACGACCTCGCACTGCTGGGGACCCTCTACGACGTCTTCGGCGCCGGCTTCGAGCGCCGCCTCGAGCAGCGCGTCCGAGTCGAGACCCTCGCCCTCGAAGACGAGCATGCCGCGCTTCTCGAAGAGATAGGCGACACAGCCCGAAGCCCCGAGGTTTCCGCCGTTCTTGGAGAGCACGTGGCGGACGTCGCCGACCGTTCGATTCTTGTTGTCCGAGAGGGTCTCGATCAGGATCGCCGTGCCGCCGGGGCCGTAGCCCTCGTAGACCGCCTCCTCGAAGGCGTCGCCCTCGCCGCCGCCGATGCCCTTCTGGATCGCCCGCTGGATATTGTCCTTGGGCATATTGGCGCCCTTGGCCTTGTCGATCACGAGTCGGAGCCGGGGATTGGAGTCGGGGTCGCCGCCCCCGATCCGGGCCGCCGTCTGCAGCTCCCGGATCAGTTTGGTGAAGATCTTGCCGCGCTTGGCGTCCAGAGCGCCCTTCTTGCGCTTGATCGTGGACCATTTGGAGTGCCCGGACATCGATTCTCCCGCTCTCGGCCCCATTTCTGGCACCGCACCCGGTCGAAATAGCACAGGGCGCCGCCAGAGAGCCATCCGAGGTCGATCCTCAGCGTTCAGTCGAGCTGTGCCCCGGCCGATACGCAGTGAGAAGCGCGAAGTGTCGGCCCCTCCCCCCGAAGGGATGAGCCGCCTTCGGCAGCGGTTTGAACAGGCACGGCGCCGGGAGGGCGCGGGTTCGAGAGCGGCATCCGGCCGTTTCGACTCGCGACGCCGCGCCGACGAGGAGCATCCGACATGGCGGAGATCGCCGTTGGAATCGATCTGGGAACGAGCAACACCTGCGTTTCGATGATGCGAAACGGTGAGGTCCATGTGCTCGACAACGCTTATGGCGAGCGCACCTCGGCCAGTGTCGTGCACTTCCACGAGGACGGAAGCGTCGAGGTCGGTAACTCCGCCAAGGCGAAGGTGATCCACTCGCCGGCAGAGACCGTCAGCTCCGCCAAGCGATTGATCGGTCGCTACTACTTCTCGGAAGAAGTGAAGAAGGCGCAGGCCGTCTACGCCTACGAGATCGTCGAAGCCCCGAACCACGGCGTACGCATCGAGATCCGCGAAGAGGAATTCTCGCTCCCCGAGATCTCGGCGATGGTGCTTCGCGAGATGAAGCAGATCGCTGAACGGCACACCGGTGAGAAGGTCACGAAGGCCGTCATCACCGTTCCCGCCTACTTCAATGACAACCAGCGCCAGGCGACCAAGGACGCTGGCCGCATTGCCGGACTCGAAGTCCTGCGCATCCTGAACGAGCCGACCGCGGCCGCCCTCGCCTACGGCTTCGGCATGGGCCTCAACCAGCGCGTCGCGGTCTACGACCTCGGCGGCGGTACATTCGATATCTCGGTCCTCGAGATCGGCAAGGACATCTTCGAAGTGCTCGCCACTTGCGGTGACACCTTCCTCGGCGGCGACGACTTCGACGATCGCATTCTCGACCTGCTCGCCGACGATTTCGTCGCTCGACACGGCTCGAACCCGCGCAACGATCCCTACGCCTTCGAGAAGCTGAAGCTCGCGGCCGAGACCGCCAAGAAGGAGCTCTCGGTCGACGAAGAAACGACCGTCGTGATCGAGGACGTACTCCAGAGTGAGGACGGAACGCCGCTCGGCGTCGAGCGGAAGATCACGCGGGCCGAGTTCGCGACCCTGGTGCAGGACCTGATCCAGCGCACCTTCAAGGTCTGCGACGAGGCGATGCAGCAATCAGATCTCACGGTCCGCGACCTCGACGGCGTGATTCTCGTCGGCGGTCCGACCCGGCTCTCGATCGTGCGTGAAGCGGTCGCAACCTACTTCCAACAGGAGCCGCGCTCCGACGTCGACCCCGACGAGGTCGTCTCCATGGGCGCCGCGATCCATGCGGCGTCGCTCGTCGGTGAAGCGCAGGACGCGATGCTCCTCGACGTCACGCCGCTCGACCTCCGCATCGGCGTCGCCGGCGGACTCGCCGAGCCGGTGATCGAACGCAACACGCCGGTTCCGATCGAACAGACCCGCACCTTCACGACCTTCCAGGACCACCAGGAGTCGGTCCAGATTCGCGTCTACCAGGGTGACCATCGCACGGCCGAGGAAAACACACTGCTCGGACAGTTCGAATTCTCCGGCTTCGAGAAGGGTCCGCGCTCGGACGTCAAGATCGACGTCACCTTCGAGATCGACGCCGACGGTCTGGTCAATGTGACCGCATCCGATCAAGCAACGGGCCAGGAAGCGTCGACGCAAATCACGCTCTCGTCCGGTCTCGGCGAGGAACAGATCGAGGAGATGATCGAGCAGGACGTCGCCGGTCGGGTCACGACCGCCGGTATGGATACGCCCGTGGGCGAAGCGCCCGCTTCCAACGACCTCGACCTCGCCGATGAGATCCCCGAGCTGCCCGTCGCGCCCCCGGCTGCCGATCCGGCGGCCCAGGCGGTCGCGCCCGAACCCGAGCCGGTCGACGACTCGCTCTTCGGCGACGGCAGCGCGGATCTCTCCGTCGGTCGCGGTTCCGACCCGGCCCTCGACGACGCCCATGATTTGATCGATCTCAGCGAAGGCGACGATGCCGACCTGGACCTGATGGACGACGACGAACTCGATCAGCTCGCCTCTCAGCCAGTTACCGAAACGCAGACCGTGGCGGGAGACAACGAGATCTCTCTCGACGATCCCGTAGAAGCGCCGGCCGAGAACGACGACCTCTTCGACACCTCGGGCGAGGACCTCGCAGCACCCGACGAAGATCTCGAGCTGGCGGACGAAGAGAAGTAGGAATCGATGTCGCCCCCCGCAGTCGATGAACTCGAGATCACCGCACTCGCCAAGATCATGGACGAGCTCGACTACTATCAGCTGTTGAACGTCGAACCCGCCGCGAGCAGCGCGGACATTCGCAAGGCGTTCCACATGTCGTCCCGCGTCTTCCACCCCGACGCGAACCGACATCTCGCCGACGAACTGCGTTCACAATGTCGCCATATCTCGAAGCGCATCACCGAGGCCTACTGCGTGCTGCGGGACTCGAGACGGCGCAAGGCCTACGACGCGAAGGTCTCTGAGGGTGATGTCCTTCGGATCCAACTCGCCGAAGCGAAGAACGCGCACGACGAACAGCGCAAAGTCGAGCGAACCGGAGCGACGCCCCAGGGCCGGCAGTTCCATGGCAAGGCCGAAGCCGAACTCAAGGCCGGCAACCTCGCGGGCGCGATCCAGAACATCCAGATGGCGCTGACCTTCGAGGCGAACAACGCGGGCTTCAAGGCGATGCTCGCCGAAGTGCGCGAACGCCAGAAGGCCCTCGGCAAGAGCTGAACGCGACCGCTTCGCGGGCCGGGAATGGCCGCAAACCGCGATGTCCCTGCTATTCTGCGACGCATGCCGAGACATCGTCGCGCGAGCCGACTGCGCTCCATCCCGTTCGTCCTCTTCCTGTCCAGCCTGATCCTCCTCGGCGCCTGCGCCGAGAGCGACTCATCACCGGCCAAGCCCGTCGACGCAGCGCCGAGTGCGACCCCCGCGTCGACGAAGTCCGCGGTCGCCGAGCCGAGCGTGACCGCGCCCAACGTCCACGCGAAGGGGGAGAAGGCGCCCCGCAATCCGAACGAACGGCCGATCCCCGCCTTCGAAGGGACGACGGTCGACGGCCAGCGCGTCGCGATCCGCGACGTGATCGGGTCGCGGATCCTGCTCTTCTTCTTCAACCCCGAGGTCGCGCCAGCGACCGAGGTCAGCAAGGCCGTCGCTTCCGTCGATGCAGACGCCGCCGCCGCCAATTTCTCGGTCATCGGAATCGGAGTCGGCTCGAACTCTGCGAGCCTCGCCGAGTTCATCCATCAGAACGGCCTCACCTATCCCGTGATCGACGACAGTTCGGGCTCGATCTCGAGTCTGCTTCGGCTGCGCTCGCCGAACGCCGTGCTCGGAATCGATGCCGACGGCTACATGGACTTCGGTATCGGCAGCTTCCCGACCAGCGGCGACATCGAGGCCGTCGTGGAGGCCGATCTGCGCTCGAACCTGCGACTCCCGGCGGCCGGCACGAGCGCGCCCGGAGCCCTCTACGCCTATCCGAAGGCACCCGAACTCGGCGTCGTGGGCATGTCGAATGGCGAACGACTGGAGACGTCGGACCTCGCGGGCCGCCCCGCGATCGTGATCTTCTTCCTGCATACCTGCCCCCATTGCCATCACGCCCTGGCAGCGATCCGCAAGATCATCGAATCGATTCCTGAAGAACAGCAGCCCCGACTCGTCGCGGTGTCGGTGCAGAACGCTCCGGGCGCCGTTCGCCGCGCAATGGCGGAGCAGGGACTCGACTTCTTCGATCCCTACCTCGATCCTGGCAGTAAGGCCGTCGAACGCTGGGGTGTGACCGGCGGCGTACCCGTCGTCCTGATCCTCGACGCCGAGGGCCGAATCCGACATCGCAGCGTCGGCTGGGACGACCATCGCGACCCCGGCATGGTCAAGATGAAGGTCACCAAGCTCGCGGGCGTACGCGTTCCCATGCTGCTCGATCCGAACGGCTACAGCGGCAACGATGTCTGCGGAATCTGTCACGAACAGGAATACGCGACGTGGCAGTACACGTCCCATGCGACTGCGTTCGACACGCTCGTGACGCATTCCGCCGACCGCCGTACCGATTGCATCGGCTGCCATGTCGTCGGCTTCGAGGAGAAAGGCGGCTTCGACTTCCGGCGTCAGGCGCCCCATCTCGAGAACGTGGGCTGCGAGTCCTGCCATGGTCGCGGCGGCCCCCATCTCACTCCGAACTTCCTGCCGAAGACCGAGGCGGGCAAAACGGAATACGAAGCCGTCTGCGCGACCTGCCACAATCCGACCCATTCACTGGGCTTCGATTACGCGACGTTCCGACCACGCATCTCCCATCAGACGATCGCGGGGCTCTCCGATTCGGCTCGCGCGGAACTGATCGAGGGCGGTGGACCGAGTCGGGACCTGCTCCCGAACCAGGCGGACTACGTCGGGTCCGATGCCTGCCAGACGTGCCACGCGTCCGAGTTCGAGACCTGGAAGGCGAGTCCGCACGGCCATTCGATCGACAGCCTCGCGAAGAAATCCAAAGCGGACGATCCGGACTGCCTCGTCTGCCACACGACGGCCTATGGCAAGACCGGCGGCTTCCCGCCCGACGCGCCCATCGCGGAGCACCCGGATCTCGCGAGGGTCGGCTGCGAATCTTGTCACGGCCCGGGCGGCGATCACGTGGGTCCGACGGCCCGGCGCGTCGGCACGATCCTTTCGCTCGGCGACAAGTGCGACTCCTGCGTGATCCTCAAGATCTGCGGGAGCTGTCACGACGACGCCAACGATCCCGGCTTCCCGTTCAAGGTCGAGGAGCGGATCGAGGCTCAGAGGCACGGAACGATCGAACCCGCCGCGACGCGGGCTGACGACGACACCGCCGACCGCGAACGAATCCGCGAAGCCTTCTCGCGACTCGCCGCGACGGACGGGAGCTGATCGCGGATGACGGCGCCGAGCGACGAAACCGATCCGGCGAGCGAGGCCCGCGCCCTCGTCGCCTCTGCACACGCACTCGTTCGGGAACTCGTCGAGGAAGGCGTCAGCGAATTCGAACGTCAGGCGCTCGACGAAGCGACGACGTTCGAAGCCACTCCGCCTGAGGCTGCGAGAACGGAAGGCTCGGAGTCCGCCCGGCCTCGCGCCGATGCGTCGCCGCGCCCTCCCCGGCCACCGTCGACGGAATCGCCTTCACCGGCCCCCGTCGCGGGCGTGGCCGACGAAACGATCGTCTGGGACGTCGATCATCCGCCGGACCTCGCGGAGGTCGAGACGCGACTCGGCGACTGCACGCGCTGCGGCTTGTGCAGCGGAAGGAAGTCGATCGTCTTCGGAGACGGGAACCCGGACGCCGACCTGATGTTCATCGGCGAGGGCCCGGGCGAACAGGAGGATCTGCGCGGCCTGCCCTTCGTCGGCCCCGCTGGCGAACTCCTCACCCAGATGATCGAGAAGGGGATCGGCATCCCGCGCAGCGAGGTCTACATCTGCAACATCGTGAAATGCCGGCCGCCACGGAATCGGAATCCGCTGCCACCCGAGGTCAGCGCCTGTAAGCCCTTCCTCGACGGTCAGATCCTCGCGGTGCGGCCGAAGGTCATCGTCACGCTCGGCAAACCCGCCGCCAGTCTCCTCCTCGGCCGGAATGTCCCGATCACGCACGAGCGCGGTACCTGGCAGGAGTACCAGGGCATCCCGCTCATGCCGACCCTGCACCCGGCCTATGTGCTGCGTCAGTACACGACGGAGACTCGCCGCGCGGTCTGGCAGGACCTGCAAGCGGCGCTGGAACGGTCTCGCACATGAGCGAGGCGGCGATCCGATGCGGCGTCGTCCTCCATCCAGCAGGCCACACGCGGTCACCCGCGATGCACAATGCCGCGTTCCTGGCCCTCGGACTCGACGCCGTCTACGCGGCCTACGACGTGCCGCCCGAGGCACTCGAGGCCGCCATGCGCGATTTTCGTTCGCAGGGTGTGCGCCAGCTGGCGGTGTCGATTCCGCACAAGGAAACGATCATGGCCTGGCTCGACGAGGTGCTGCCGGTCGCACGCGCGATCGGAGCGGTCAACACCGTGACGCGCTTGGACGATCGCCTCGTGGGCACCAACACGGATTGGATCGGCGCGGTCCGCGCACTCGAGCGCGAGACGTCCGTCGATGGGCAACGCGCGGTCGTGCTCGGAGCGGGCGGAACGGCCCGCGCCGTCGTCTACGGCCTCCGCCAGCGCGGCTGTGAAGTCTTCGTTCTCAACCGGACGGTCGAACGGGCCGCGACGCTCGTTCGGGAACTCGACGCGCAAGGTTCGGGGCCGCTCGAGGACCTCGCCGAGCTGGCGCCCTCGATCCTCGTCAACACGACGAGTGTGGGCTTGAACGAAATGCGATCTCCAGTACCCAGGGAATCACTGCCGAAGGAAGCGGTCGTGCTCGATGCGGTCTACTCGCCCGAACGCACGCAGCTGTTGTTGGACGCGCAAGCGCTCGGCAATCGCACGGTCGGCGGGAAATGGATGCTCGTCCATCAAGCGGCCGAGCAGCTGAGACTATGGACGCAGGCGCTCGAATCGCCGCCCGATGAGGCGGCGCTCGCGGGCGTGGTGGACGTCATGGCCGCTGCCTTCGATCGTGAAGGCGGCGCGGCGGCCTCTTAGGCAGCCTCTTCAGCAGTCTAGGCGTCGTAGCCCCATTTGGACTTGTTCTCGGAGATCTGGTCCGGCGTCGGGACCTCGGCGTCGTCGCGCTCCGGGACCTCGAAGTCATCGCGCTCGTCGACGATCTTCGCGTTCAGGGCGATGTCTTCCTCGAAGACGCTCGGCACCTGCTCGTCCTCGAAGATCGCCTCCCAGGGACATTCCGGCTCGCAGACGCCGCAGTTGATGCACTCTTCGGGATCGATGTACAGCTGGTTCTCATAGCCCGGGGCGGCCGTCTTCTCTTTGTGTTGAACGATGCAGTCGACGGGACAAACCTCGACACACGCCATATCCACACAGTCGCGACACATTCGGGTGATCACCCAGGCCATTCGGAATCCCTCTCTCGTCTTTGTGCGCCCGGCGCGAACCGGCCGCTTCGCCATGATCGTGTCGACCCGCGCCGACGACGACCGCAGTCTGGAACCACTCTGACTACTTGAGTTTGGTTTCTTTGTAGATCACGTGCTTGCGCACGACGGGGTCGTACTTCTTGAACTCGAGCTTGTTCGGCGTGTTCGTCCGGTTCTTCGAGGTCGTATAGAAATGACCCGTACCGGCGGTCGACTCGAGTTTGATCTGTTCGCGCTTGCTCTTCGCCATGACTCTTAGGACTCCTCTCCGCTATGTCCGCGTCTCTGTCCGCATAGGGAGGGTGCTGGAGGTTTGCCTCGACTCCCGGTCGATCTTGATCCGATGCTAAGCGCCCGAGGGATCCGGAACGGGCTCACCGCCACGAGCGAAGACGCGCACGCGCTCTCCGTCCCGCTCCTCCACGCGAACGCGGGAAGGCTTGTTGTCACTCGGATGGACGAGCATCACGTTCGATGCATCGACATAACCTTCGGTTTCCACGATCCCGCCTTCGCGAGCACCGCTACGACCGGGTCGGAGATGTCGCTTCTGGAGGCGGACACCTTCGACTCGCACTCGACCGTTCTCGACGTCGACCGCGATCACGCGGCCCTGAGTGCCCTTCGCCGAGCCGGCTCCGCTCACGACCTGAACGAGATCGCCTTTTCGAATCTTCTGCATGCTGGTCCAGTCCCTGCGGCGTCCGAAATGGGGAGCGCCTGTGTGGAGAGCGCCTATGTATCCGCTAGACAACGGCTTTCGTCAAGGTCCCTTCGGGGTAAATCGGTCCTTTTCAGCAATTGATCCGGGGCTTGCGGCGCGCTCCTGCCGCCGGTCGGCCCGCCCGCCTTGGGTTACGCTCGCGCCGCCCGAGAACGGGGAGGGATGGATGGCGAAGGTGTTGATTGGGGTCGTACTGGCCGGGCTGGCTGTCATTGTGGCATGCAACCACTTGTTGCCGGAAGGCATGGCCGTCAAGGGCCCGATCCTGGCCCAGATGTTCGGTGGGGGAATCGATGCGCCGGCCGAGAATGTCGTCGACGAGCGATTCGAGGTCGCATCGGGATTCGAGGTCCGACTCTTCGCAGAGGGAATCCCGAACGCTCGATTCATGCAATTCAGCCCCGGCGGAGACCTGATCGTCAGCCGGCCGCGCGCGGGGCAGCTCGTCCACGTCCTTCGCGACCGCGACGGCGACGGCCGCTCCGATGGCCAGCGCGTCCTGATCGGCGATCTGGACCGCCCCCACGGCTTCGATTTTCGCGACGGACAGCTCTACATCGGCGAGGGAGGCGCGATCGCCCGGGTCGATTTCCAGGAGGAAGGCCCGGACACGATCTCCGTGACAGGAACACCGACTCGCATCGTCGAAGGCATTCCGTCTGGTGAGAATCATTGGTCGCGCACCCTGCGCTTCGGCCCGGACGGCGGCATGTACCTGAGCGTCGGCTCGAGCTGCAACGTCTGTGAGGAGGAGGACCCGCGCCGAGCCGCGATCCTCCGCTACGAGCCCGACGGGTCGGGCGAAGAGATCTACGCCTCGGGCCTACGCAATTCGGTCGGCTTCGACTGGCGGCCCGGAACGAACGAACTCTACGCGACGGACAATGGGCGCGATCTCCTCGGCGACGACTTCCCCCCATGCGAACTGAATCGGATCGAACGCGGCGCTTTCTACGGCTTCCCGGTCGCGAATGGCGACCGGATTCCGGATCCCGATCTGGGCGACGGACAAGAGGCGCGCATCGCCGCCTCGGTTCCCCCCGCTCATCCCTTCCGCGCACATGTGGCGCCGCTCGGCATCACTTTCGTCCGCCACCCCGACGCGCCCGACGCGTTTCGGGGCGCGGCGATCGCCGCGCTGCACGGCTCCTGGAATCGAAGCAAACTCGATGGGTACGAAGTCGTCTCCCTGCATTGGGACGACGAGGGCCGCATCACCGAACGGCCGTTCCTCACCGGCTTTCGCCTCGGCGACGATGTGATCGGACGCCCTGTCGATGTCGTCGAGGGCGCCGACGGTGCGTTCTATGTCAGCGACGACTACGCGGGCGCGATCTATCGCGTGATGCGTGCCGGCGCTCTCGGCTCGACGAGGCAAGCCCGGCCAGCCACGCCATCCGCCCCCTCCCCCGTCGCGCAGTCCGACCCCTTCGCGTCACTCGACCAGGCGACGCGAACGGAACTCGACCTTCGAGGTGCGGAGCTCTTCGCGACCCACGCTTGCGGAACGTGTCATCTGCCGGGACGAGCCGGGGAGGGGGTCGTGGTGAAGCCCCTCGCCGGGCTGGCCTCGAAGTTCGACATCGAGACGCTCACGAACTATTTCCTGACTCCCCAGCCCCCGATGCCCGTGGTCGCGCTCGACGAAGACGGTCGACGCGCCCTCGCCGTCCACGTCCTAGAGCACTACGGGAAGTGAGACCCGACACGCCGAACTAGCAATGATGATGGGTGAGGACGCCGTCGGATCCGCGCTCGGTCACGAGCTTGCCGTCCTCTTCGAGACAATCGAGCGCGCCGATCAGCAGGAGCAGATGGGAGCGCATTTCCGC
>Ga0315338_1000598_pt1 | contig 74004 bp, 61 predicted proteins | sample ASW8metaG_FD_204518 | JGI IMG/M metagenome (GOLD analysis project Ga0315338, IMG submission 204518) | Ammonia-oxidizing marine archaeal communities from Monterey Bay, California, United States - ASW #8 | ecosystem: Environmental > Aquatic > Marine > Coastal | place: USA: California | collected...
CCTACCAGTTATAGGAGGAAGTCCCGATGAGAAACCTACCCAACATCTCCCTTGTTGTCAACGTAACCTTCACCAGAGCATTTCCTGTACCGGCTGCGGTGAAGGAGGTGTTTTGATGCGTGGATCAATTATTAAAAGAAAAACGGGATACTCCATCGTCTACGAACTCCGACAGAAATGGGACGAGAAAAAAGACTGCTTCACGCGCCGTCAGAAATGGGAGAAGGTACCCCATCCCGATACCCGTAAACATGCAGAGCAACTTCTGGCCGAACGATTGAGTCAATTAAACAGAGGAGACTATCTGGATCCGACAGGGATTATATTTGCAGCGTTTGCCAGGAAATGGATCGACCAATATGCCAGGCCCCAGGTGCGTTCATCTACGCTGGTGTTGTATGAGGGGTATCTGAAACATCATTTCATCCCGGTATTCGGCAGCATGGCGCTTGACAAGATCAGCGTTGAAAACGTGCAGGTATTTAAATCCGAGAAAACGGCATCGGGTTTGTCTCCCCAGACCGTAAAACACTTGTTGCGGGTGTTGCGTCAGATGTTCACCCATGCTATCGATTGGAGTTACATCCGGGAAAACCCGGCTAAGAAGGTGCGCAACCCAAAGATACCGAAAGTTGAAATGGACTTCTTGTCGGCTGATGAGGCGCGGGTTTTTCTGGACCATGTGGATACCAGATGGTATGCGTTCTTCCTGACGGCCATCACGACCGGTTTACGTGTAGGGGAACTGCTGGCTATGCGGTGGCGCCATTTGGATTGGAACGGCGGGACTTACCATGTCAAGGAAACGTGTCTGCGAGCGAGGGGCGGCTATTCCGCCTCAATAACGGAGCCTAAGACCGAATCGTCTATTGCCCCAGTCAATATTACCCCGTTATGCCTTGAGGCACTCAGGGGGCATCGGAGGAGCCAGGCGGAACGCCGATTGTCTTTAGGGTCGGACTATGTGGAAAACGATCTGATCTTTGACACGGATAACGGTGGAATGCTCGATTCCTGCAACATTGTCAAACGGGTTTTCAATCCGGCACTGAACGCGGCGGGGCTGCGGCGCATCCGGTTTCACGACCTGAGACACACTTGCGCATCACTGCTGATCGCCCAGGGTGAAAATCCGAAGTACATCCAGAAGCAATTGCGCCATGCGTCCGTTGAAATGACATTCGACCGTTACGGACATCTATTGCCGGATACTAACCGGGAGGCGTCTATACGTCTGGATGAGACACTGTTCGGAAAACAGAAAGAGTTGTTAAGCGCTGTATAGCAGTCGATTTGAAGGTCTCAGCCTGCTAACATCCTGCTAACGGTGTGCTAACGGATGTAGCCAAAACAGCATGAATTACCAACAACGGAGATAAAGTATGAACTCCCGTAACCCTAAGGAAGACAAACTAATACGTACCAACATAAAACAGGACAAAAGGGGCGAAACAATCTCCGGAGCCGTAGGTCAGAGGTTCGAATCCTCTCTGGCGTATATCTCGTCCTTTTATGGGCGACTGTCCTGATTTAATCCTCCATACAATGGATTTTGGAGTAAATATCTAACTGTAGAAGCATACCATTTCGTTGATTTGGTTGCTTTATACGATCGTTTGGTCGGCACAGCCATCTCATTGAGCTTTCCTGCAATTCGTCGTAAACTCCATCCTTCACCTCGCCAAATTTGTACCTGCCCTATAATTTCCTGCTCGGTCTCATTTGGAACCAATTGGTTGCCGGATAAATTGTATCCAAATGGTGTTATACCGTATACAATGTGGTGCTTTTTTTTCAATTTGATCGAAGCTTTTGTTCTTTCTGCAGGTAGATTATGATCCATGGTAGCCAGCACAGATATAGTATTCATAAAATGGAGACCTGATTCCCGGTCTGTTCTTACCGTATTGGCATTCAGATCAATCACGTGAAAGATGATCCCGGCTTCTTGCCATGATGTAATATAATTGTAAGAATCCGAGGCATTCCTGAATAACCTGTCCAACCTCCAAGTAATAATATGTTGTATGCCCTCCGACTTGACCATATTCAACAGATCATTTCCGCCCAATCGATCAGAAAGCGGTACGGATGCCACGACTTTGTCGTCTATTAATGTCAACAATACATCGATCGCCTCGTCCTGGCAATATTGTTGTAGGCACCGTTTCTGGCTGGATTTTCTAAATAAGGCTTTTCTCGTTTCTAACGGTCCTATCCGGATATAACAGATGGCTTTGTTCATCAGTCCTCCTTAAACATTTTTTTTATTGAAAAGTCACTTTTTCTTCTTCATTTAACAGGATTAAATTCTTTCATATTGGAACGTTATGAATTATATATTCAAAAAGCTGTATGGCAACTTTTTCCTTGCAAATTAGTTCATATAATAATATATTACACCGGGGCTGCAAAGAGTGGGCGTAGTAGTGCCCGCTTTTTTTGTGTAAATTATAGATTGATTATAATAAGATGCAATTTGATTCTGAACAGATTATCGATGATATCCGCAAACTAGTTGAACCTGTTGTCGACAGTTATGGATTTGAATTAGTAGACACTGAAATTTTAGGCGGACGGGGACGCTGTATCCTTAGGATTTTAATCGAAAAACCCGGTCGAATCACTATTGATGATTGTGTTAAAATAAATAGAGAAGTATCCGACCTGTTGGACATTGAAGATCTGATCCCTTCACGATATACCCTGGAAGTATCATCCCCCGGCCTTGATAGACCATTTAAAACCGTTCGAGATTATGAAAGAGCGTATGGCCAACTGGTAAAAATCATTACGAGTGAAATGGTCGATGGGACAAACATTCATATAGGGCGACTTGAACAATGCGAAAAAGGAATGGTCATATTGAATGATATGGATAAGCGGACTAATATACCCCTCGATTCGATTCAAATAGCAAAGCGTGAATTGACCTGGGAATGAAGAAGAGTAAAGGGAGTTTTTTTAATGAATTATGAAGTTTTGGAAGCATTAGGGCAGATTACAAGAGAAAAAAATATTGACCGTGAATTGATCTGGGAGACGATCACCTCAGGACTCATTGCAGCGGCTAAGAAACGGTTTGAAACTGGCGATAATTTAGACGTTAGAATTGATGAAACGTCTGGAGCCATGGAGGTAGTCGCCCAATGGGACGTTGTCAAAGAAGTAGAAGATACTGAGACGCAGAAATCACTCGAGGCCGCCCGGGAGATCGATCCAGACGCTAAAGTGGGCGCTCAGATAGAGCAACAATTACCATTTGAGGAATTTGGTCGAAATGCGATTCAATCCGTAAAACAGGTGGTTGTACAGCGTGTTCGTGAAGCTGAGCGTGAAAATATATATGAAACGTACAAAGATCGGATCGGAGACATTGTTACAGGCAGTGTTCAGCAAATCGATCGAGGCAATATTGTCGTAAAATTAGAGCGAACTGAAGCCTTGTTGCCATGGCGCGAACAGATAAGACGTGAACGATATCGCCAGAGTGAAACCATTCGGGCTTACATTCTGGATGTCCAACGCTCAACAAAGGGCCCTCAGATTATTCTTTCAAGGGCATGCGATGAATTTTTAGAGTTTCTTTTTCGGATGGAAGTACCTGAAATACATGAAGGTATAGTTGAAATAAAGGCTGCAGCAAGAGAACCGGGGGATCGATCGAAAATAGCGGTATTTTCCCATGATGATCGGGTTGATGGGGTCGGCGCATGTGTTGGTATGAAGGGAACCCGCGTTCAGTCCGTTGTCAGGGAATTAAACAATGAGCGCATTGATATCGTTCCCTGGAGTAGTGATCCATCCGTCTTTGTTACGCAGGCTTTGCGCCCTGCTGATGTTGCACAAGTAAATATCTTGAATATCGAAGAAAAAAAGATGAGCGTAGTCGTAGAGGACGATCAGTTGTCTCTGGCTATCGGGAAAGCAGGACAGAACGCAAGACTGGCCGTCAAATTGACCGGTTGGAATATTGATCTTATCAAACGATCAGACCTTGAAAGAAAACTCATGGAGGAGACTTTCGGTCCCAGTAGTGATGAAAAAGTAAATGATCTGGCAAATAGCGACGACCCTACCGAAGATGGGGGGACAAATGGCGCCGGGGCGCTGGATCAAATAAGTGAACTCTCGAAAAAAATACGGGAGAAACTTGAAGTCGCCGGATTTAACACGATAGAATCGTTACAAAATGCATCAAAGGATGATCTGACGTCCATAGCCGGCATCGGCGAGATCACAGCCGACAAAATTTTGAATGCTGTAAAATAACCTGATTATCCGCCAACCGTGAAAACACTATGAAGAGACAGCAAAACACATCCGTCCTTGGACTACTCGGCCTTGCAAATCGTGCCCGGCAGACAAAGGGAGGTTCTACTGCAGTGAAGGAATCAGTTCGTACCGGTAAAGCAAGTCTCGTAATCTTAGCGACAGATGCGTCTGACGGAACAAAGCGCTGGGTTACTCGACTTACAGAAATGCACGGTGTTCCGGTACTGGAACAGCATACCAAAAACGAGTTGGGGAATAGTTTGGATCATGCGCCCAAAGCAGTTTTGGCGGTGCTTAATCGTCATTTTGCAAGTGGAATCATAGAAAAATCGAGTCTTCAAGCCCCCCTCAAAACTGCAGACCTTAATAGGACGAGGCAATAGTAGATATGGCAAAAAAACGCATATATGAAATCGCCAGGCAATACAATATATCCAGTGATGCGCTTGTAAGCATGCTCCGGGAATTAGACCATGATGTAAAGAGTCATATGAGCGTCATGGACGAAAAAATGATCCTGGATGTCAATTTGAAATTCGAACAGATAAAACTGGCGGCCCGAGAGGATCAAGCGCGAAAAAAACAAATGGCCGAACGCGCTGCTACTAAGGGTGAGGAAAAAAAAGCAGCAGCAAAATCCGGGAAACCCTATAGTAAACAAGCAACACCGCCTGGCAAAAAGGGTGCAGGGACCGGAGCACAATCTGATAAGAAGAACGATGGTGATAAAGGTGAAGACCGGGGACGTCGGCGCCGTCAGAAGAAAAATAAAAAGAATAAAGTTGATCAAAAAGAGGTAGAGGCCAGTGTACGCCGCACCATGGCAGATATGGACAGTGGTCGTTCACGCCGTCGGTATAGCCGATCTGATCAGGAAGAGGAAGGGATAGAGGAAGACGCTGTTCAAATAATAAAAGTACCGGAATATATCACGACGGCGGAATTATCTGAACATCTATCTATCACGCCTACCGCACTCGTAACCAAATGTATGGAACTCGGTCTTATGATCACCATAAATCAACGGCTGGATATGGACACCATTACGTTGATCGCAGCAGATTATGATTATGAAGTGGAAGAGCTGGAAGAATATGGTCTCGATTTTATTGAAGAGATAGATGAAGACGAAGACGAGTCCCTCCTGGAACATCGCCCCCCAGTTGTAACCATCATGGGACATGTCGATCACGGTAAGACATCACTACTGGATTATATCCGAACAAGTAATGTGATTGCAGGCGAAGCCGGGGGCATAACTCAGCATATAGGTGCCTACGAAGTTGAACTCGATAAAGGGAAAATCACTTTCCTTGATACGCCTGGTCATGAAGCATTCTCAGCTATGCGTGCCCGTGGGGTGAAGGTAACCGATATTGTCATTCTGGTTGTGGCTGCCGATGAAGAAGTCATGCCTCAGACAATAGAGGCGATCGACCACGCTAAGGCTGCTGATGTGCCCATCATTGTGGCATTGAATAAAATGGATCTGCCTACAGCAAACCCCGACCGCATCAAGGAGCAACTGAGTCAACGCGATTTGCTGGTGGAGGATTGGGGTGGAGATACGATCTCCTGTGAGGTGTCGGCTATAACGGGTGATGGTATAGGACATCTTCTTGAAATGGTGTTGTTGCAGGCTGAGATACTTGACCTTAAAGCGAATTCGAATCGTCTGTCTCAAGGGGTTGTCGTCGAGGCGGAGTTGGATAAAGGCCGAGGTGCCGTGGCCACCGTACTGATACAAAAGGGTACTTTAAAAGTAGGGGAATCATTCGTAGCAGGACAGTATAATGGTCGAGTGAGGGCCCTGTTGGATGAGCGGGGAAATCGAAATACCTCGGGTGTCGGGCCTTCTACTCCTATTCAGATCATGGGTTTTTCAGGGATGCCGCAAGTTGGAGACACATTCGCAGTATTTGAATCGGATCAACAAGCAAGAGAAATCAGCGTTAAACGCCAGCAGTTGCGCAGGGAGCATGAATTCCATCGTTCAAAACCTGTTACGCTGGAAGACATATTTCATCAGATCCAGGAAGGACAGATTCGCGAACTACCCATTGTAATCAAAGGTGATGCTGGTGGGTCTGTTGAGGCTTTAAGCGACGCCCTGATGCGCCTCATAAATGATGAAGTTAAGATTCGGGTTATCCATACAGGTATTGGTGCCATAAATGAGTCGGATGTGTTACTTGCTGCCGCTTCAAACGCGATTATCATCGGATTCCATGTTCGTCCAAATGTACCTGCACGAGATCTGGCAGAACGGGAAAAAGTGGATATCCGGTTATATGATATCATATATCGGGCCATTCAGGACGTGACCAATGCGTTAGAAGGATTACTCAAACCCGACATTCTGGAAACAGTGGTGGGTTCGGTGGAAATACGGGAAATTTTTCGGGCACCGAGAGTCGGAACCGTGGCAGGATGTTATGTTCAATCCGGCAGTATTCAACGTAATTCGACTATAAGATTGATCCGCGATAGCGTGGTGATATATGAGAGCAGAATCAGCTCATTAAGGCGTTTTAAAGAGGATGTCCGTGAAGTACAGTCCGGCTTTGAATGTGGATTGACTGTGGAGGGCTATCAGGATATAAAACCGGATGATCAGATTGAAGTATATGAAACCCGTGAAGTTGCCCGTCAACTTGAGACGAAGTAAGAATTCAATCAATCCATAATTGAAATGTTAATTGGGACATGTCGCCTTGAGTTAATCATACCTGAAAGCAGATCATTGAAAAACAAAAGACAGATGCTTAAAAGCTTAAAAGATCGAATCAGGAATAAATTCAATGTTTCTGTCGCTGAAATAGATCACCAGGATCTCTGGCAGAGATCGACAATCGGTATAGCGATGGTCGCCAATGAGTACAGTTTTATCGACCGCGCATTATCACAAATTCTCAACCTTGTACATTCTGAACCAAGGATTAATGTAATAGACTATGAAATTGAAAGACATTAGGAGTTCAAAATGTCTCAAAGGCGGTCAGCCCGAGTCGCAGATTTAATAAAACAGGAAATTAGTGATATCATTCAGCACGAAATGAAAGACCCGCGCTTAGGGTTTGTGACCGTTACCTCGGTAGACATCTCATTGGATTTGAGACATGCGAAAGTGTACTTCAGCACACTCGGGTCGCCGGAAGATAAGGATAGTAGTATAAAAAGCCTAGAGCGAGCGACTGGATTTCTTAGATCTTCGTTAGGGAAAAGAATTCGATTGAGGCATATACCAGAATTACTTTTTCGGTATGATGAGTCCTTTGCTTATGCCCAACGGATATCAGATGTGATTAATAATATTGAGCCGGATATCGCAGAGACGGAAAAATTGCAGGGACCCACAACATATGACAGGGAGGATAAAGAGCGTCGATGACCATTCTACGCTCTTTGGACGAGGCTGCGGTGCATTTTAAACGGTCTGTTATTGCTGTCGGAAATTTTGATGGGATGCATCTTGGCCACCAGGCGATCATAGAAAAAGCCATCAACCGTGCAGGAATATTGAAATGCCCTTGTTTAATTATCACCTTTGATCCACATCCACAGCATGTCATTGGTAGGCAACCGACGCTTGCAATTTTAACCCCGATTGATGAAAAAATAAAACTAATGTCTACATATGATATCGATGCCGTCTTACTTATTCCATTTACACTTGATTTTGCCCAAATTGAGGCGAAATCATTTGTTGAAGAGGTTTATGTAAAAAAACTCTGTATCCAGGAAATCATTGTTGGGGGCAGTCATAATTTCGGACGTTTTGGATCTGGTGATGTCCATCTTCTTGAGTCAATAGGCGCAAAATACAGTTTCAAGACCCATATTTTCCCTTCCCTGTTTGATGGGGAGGACACTGTAAACAGCAGTAGAATACGTGGACTGCTCACATCTGGTCATGTTAAGCGGGCAGCACGATTGTTAGGATATCATTACAACATATCGGGCAATGTGGTATCAGGGACAGGAAGGGGTACCCAATTACAATTTCCAACAGCCAATATAGAGGTGAATGCCCCCTACCCGTTGATACCAAAACGTGGCGTTTATGCCGTATATGTACATATTAATGAAGATGTGTTTCAGGGTGTTATGAATATCGGAACAAGACCTACCTTTGGTGCTGGCAGAGTTTTCTACGAAGTACATATACTTGATTTTGATGGGGATATTTATCATATCCAAATAAAAGTTGAATTCATCGACAGAATTAGAGACGAACGCCGTTTTTCATCAGTGCATGAATTAAAAGATCAAATTACGAAAGATGTATGTAAAACTCGTGAAATATTATCATCGTTTTCATTAAAGGAGTGAACTGGTGGCCATACAAAGCCAAGAAAAAACAGTAATAAGAGATAAGCATGGACGACACGAGAAGGATACCGGTTCGCCGGAAGTCCAAATTGCAATCATGTCAGCCAGAATCACCGAACTGACAGAACATGCAAAGATCCATAAAAAGGATTTTCATTCCCTCCGTGGTTTATTGAAAATTGTTGGGCATCGTCGTCGACTATTAAAGTATTTAAGACGGAAAAACATTGATCAATATCGTACCTTGATCGATGAACTTGGAATCCGTGGTTGATTTTTATGCAGAAATGACAATGGACCTTGAAAAGTTTTCAGGTCCATTTTCATTATACATGTGTGGTACGTAATAAGGAGAAAAAACAGTATTATGGTACATCGGGTTGAACTTGAATTGGCGGGAAGGACCCTTTCCATCGAAACGGGGAAAGTTGCTAAGCAGGCAGATGCAGCCGTATGGGTCCAATATGGTGAGACGATCATTCTGGCAACAGCCGTGTCTTCCAAAATATTTTCAGAAGGCCGAGATTTCCTTCCGCTGACGGTAGACTATCGTGAGAGAATGTACGCGGCAGGTCGAATACCTGGCGCGAGATTTCGGCGTGAAGGTCCTCCCTCTGAAAAAGAAATATTGAGTGGCCGACAGGTTGACCATGCCATTCGTCCCTTATTCCCCAAAGATTACTTTTATGAGACTCAGGTCTCCATTCTGGTGCTGTCATATGATCAGGAAAATGATGCTGATATCTTAGGATTGATCGGTGGAGCTGCGGCATTACACATATCAGATATACCCTTTAAGGGACCATTGTCCGCCACTCGTGTCGGGCGTGTTGATGGGGCATTTTTAATAAATCCTACATCTACTAATTTGGACGAAAGTGATCTGAATTTTGTGGTTACAGGCACGCCTGACTACATTATGTCTTTAGAAGGCGGTGCCCATGAAATATTGGAAGACGACCTTACCGAGGCGATCCTGCTCTGCCATGAAAGCATCAAAAATATCAACGCAAAAATAGAAGAATTACGGACCCTGGTAGGCGCGCCGGATCGCCGAAGTTACGTTTCTCCCAAAATGGACCAAGAACTTGGGAATAAAGTAAGAGAAATTGCACTCCCGCTGATCAAGGAAGGCAATAGAACTGTTGAAAAACAAAAACGGGGTGAGTTGTTTGGCAAAGCCGCTGATCTGGCCGTGGAGAAATTGCAGGAGGAATATCCAGATAGCGGGAGTGTCATTCGTGATCTCGTATATGATGTCCAGAGCGAAGACATGCATGAGTTGATCATAACGGAAAACGTACGCGTCGATGGACGGCGCATGGATGAGATCAGACCCATCTGGATGGAAGTCCCCGTTTTACCTCGTACGCATGGCTCCGCAATATTCACACGGGGTGAAACCCAGTGCCTCGCCGTAACGACTCTGGGCTCTAAATTTGATGAAATGAAAATTGATGACCTTGAAGGGGATTCTTTAAAATCCTTCATGTTGCATTATAATTTTCCGCCGTTTTGTACCGGGGAAGCACGAATGGCGCGCGGACCACGGCCACGGGATATAGGGCATGGCTCACTTGCAGAACATGCCATAGCGCCGGTTATTCCGTCCGAGGAACTTTTTCCGTATACAATTCGGATTGTTTCTGAAGTTCTTGAGTCTAACAGTTCTTCCTCTATGGCGACGATATGTGCAGCTTCTCTATCTTTGATGGATGCTGGAGTCCCAATCAAAGTGCCGGTTGCAGGTGTTAATATCGGTTTAATACCTGGCGATCCAAAGCCGCAATATCTTGTCGATATACAGGGAATTGAGGACCATCTTGGTGGTATGGATTTCAAGGTGGCAGGAACGCGTGAGGGGATTACTGCAGTTCAGTTGGATGTGAAAGTCATGGCTGTGAACGAAGAGATCCTCCGTGAGTCTTTCGCTCGCGCAAGAGATGCTCGGATTTTAATCCTGGATAAGATGGAAGAAGCTGTTGCCACCCATCGTTCTGAATTATCACAGTATGCCCCAAGGATTATCACCGTAAAGGTTAAGCAGGATCAAATCGGATCGGTCATCGGTCCCGGTGGAAAAACAATCCGTGGTATCCAGGAAGAAACAGGCACCAGAATCAATGTTGAAAACGATGGATCCGTTACAATTGCCGCTGTAGATGGCGAAGCAGGCAAAAGGGCAGAAGAGATGATCCTCGCCCTGACAGAAGAGCCTGAAATTGGGAAACTATATCGTGGGGTTATTAAACGGATCGTTGATTTTGGTGCATTTGTTGAAATACTACCCGGTATGGATGGCCTGGTCCACATATCGGAATGGGAAGATCATCGGATAAAATCAATGCAGGACGTGGCCTCCGAAGGGGATGAGGTTACCGTCAAGATAATCAATATTGATGGACAGGGTAAAATAAAGCTAAGTAAAAAACAGGCTGTATCGGAGTAATTTCTGTTCATTCATTAGAACAAGGTATCGGATAATAACGCCTTCGAACTGTGCATTATCCTGCAAGAGGACTGCGTGGTGTTGCGGGTAATGTCTGACGAACTTTGAAGAGGACATGAAATTCCCCGTCGCAAGGCGGGGAGTTTTCTTTTTATACAAACAGCTTAACCAGATATTGGAGCTATATCAACTTTGGGGTATTCAACCATCTACAATAAAACAGTGCTTCCAAATGGCATCCGGATTACCACTGAGCATTTACCCGGCGTCCGTTCAATTTCACTTGGCGTTTGGATTTGGTCCGGTACCAGATTTGAACAGGAGAATCAATGTGGTATAGCCCACTTTCTTGAGCATATGGTCTTTAAAGGGACCAAGTCGCGCAATTCATTTCAGATAGCACAAAGTATTGAAAGCCTGGGAGGATATATAAATGCGTTTACCGGAAAAGAATTGAATTGTTACTTCGTTCGGACACTCGATGAACATTTGCCTGTAGCTGTAGACGTTCTTGGTGATATTTTAATGGCGTCTGTATTTGATCCGATAGAAATAGAAAAAGAAAAAGGCGTGGTAATCGAAGAAATACATGGTTTGGAAGATAATCCGGCAGATCTGGCCAATGAGTTTTTTTCATCTCTGGTATGGGATGCCCATCCATTAGGCCGACCGATACTTGGAACCACATCCACAGTGGAATCTTTCAAACAGAAAAGCCTATATCATCATCTACAAAACAGATATCACAATAATCAGATTTACATTATAGCAGCAGGACAGGTAGATCATAGCGAACTTGTGGATTTGGTATCCCGGCAATATGATTTTCCCATGAAAAATAATGGCGTTTCCGCGATTTCATCGTCTGCCGAAAACAGAAATAGAATTCAAATTAAGACAACGGATCATGCCCAGGTCCAGATGTGTATGGGCGGTATAGGGTTACCATATCATGATTCAAGAAAGTATGCGATGTATATTTTAAATACGGCTCTGGGAGGCGGTATGTCATCGCGTTTGTTTCAAAAAATACGTGAAGAGGCAGGTCTCGCCTATGCGGTGTATTCAGATGTGGATTTTTGCATTGATACCGGATTATATTGCATAAATGCAGGCGCTGATCCTCATGATATATCCCGGGTATTGGAGATGATACAAAATGAATGCAATTTATTTATTTCAGATCCTGTTTCAGATCAGGAATTGAGAGATACAAAATCACAATTGATAGGTAGTCTGTATCTCTCCCTGGAAGGAACAACTAATGTGATGAATAGATTAGCGAGAATGGAAATGTATGGCGATAATTATATTACGGTCGAAGAAATCGTTTCGGGCCTTGAAAAGGTTACGGCCAGGGATATTCAGTCTTTAGCAGAATTTATCTTCATACCAGAAAAACTAATTTTAACTGCTGTCGGACCGATCACGGGAGATGATCTCAGCTTATGACGCAACATATAGATGTTCCTATCACCTCTACGTGCCCGAATAAAAAACAACATCCCTTGCCCGGATATATGAGCGCCGGCGCAGCAGGCCTTGACCTGGCTGCGTGTATAAATGAGTCGATTATCATCCAACCTAACACGCTTTCCTTAATCGGAACAGGTTTCGCTGTTGCCATCCCCGATGGCTATGAAGGCCAGGTACGACCACGAAGTGGTTTGGCTTTAAGAAACCAGATCGGGATTCTAAACAGTCCGGGCACGATTGATTCGGATTACCGCGGTGAGATAAAAGTAATCCTTTTTAATTTTGGTAACAAGCCATATACAGTCCATGATGGAGATCGAATTGCCCAACTGGTTGTCAATGCATTGCCTCACATAACATTTAACCTGGTGGATCAATTAGATGATACGGTCCGCGGAAGTGGTGGGTATGGGCACACGGGGGGGGCATGAGTCAGTGATTATAAAATTAACTATATCTTCTCTGTCTATATTATTTGTCACTCAAGTATTCGATGGTATCGAGGTGGAATCTATCACCTCGGCTATCATAGCAGCTATTGCACTCGGGATCATTAATACATTTATCAAACCGGTAATCATCCTGTTTACATTGCCAATCACGGTGTTTACCCTTGGCATTTTCCTTCTGTTCATCAATGCCGGCATGCTATATTTAACAGCCTGGGTCATAGAAGGATTTAATATTAATAGTTACCTGGACGCCTTAATAGCTTCAATTGTCATTTCGATTGTAACGGCTTTTCTGAATCATATGAGCAAGTCTGATTAGTATACCTTTTTGACACCTCAGTTTTCTAAAAACAACCAACAAATAAACCCGAGGAGGAGATAATGCGTATTATCAAATTATCCATTATTAATCTGCTCTGTTTGCTTCTCTATTCTTCAGAAAGTACGGGACAAAACAACCAGGGATATGTCCCGTCTGTTTACCAGGCCTTGCAATATCGCAATATCGGGCCATTTCGCGGTGGACGTTCTGCTGCAGTTACCGGTGTACCAGGCCAGCCGATGACCTTTTATTTTGGGGGGACGGGCGGAGGAACCTGGAAGACTACTAATGGAGGACAAAGTTGGTCTAATATATCTGACGGACATTTCGGGGGTTCTATAGGAGCAGTAGCGGTGAGCGCCTGGGATCCAAACGTCATTTACGTGGGCGGCGGCGAAAAAACTGTCCGTGGGAATGTTTCCAGTGGTTATGGCATGTGGAAGTCAACAGACGCCGGTAAGACGTGGAATAGTATAGGCCTTTCAGATTCTAGACATATCGCCAGGATTCGAATCCATCCACGAAATCCTGAACTCGTATATGCAGCCGTAATGGGACATCTATCGGGTCCCAACGACCAGAGAGGGGTGTACCGGAGTAAAGATGGTGGGACAACTTGGGAGAGGGTTCATTTTGTTTCCAGTGAAGTAGGAGCCGTCGATCTGGTGATGGATCCAACAAATGCCCGCATTCTATATGCCTGTTTATGGCGCATTAAAAGGACACCCTACAGCCTCGAAAGTGGAGGAGAAGGCTCAGGTGTTTTCAAGTCAACAGATGGGGGAGACACATGGAAGGAAATTACGCGCAATAAAGGCCTGCCCCAGAGCACTGTCGGAATAAGCGGAGTAACAATTTCCCCTGTCAACCCGGATCGAATCTGGCTAATCATCGAAGCAGAAGATGGCGGCGTATTCAGGTCGGATGATGGTGGCGACACATGGAGAGAAATCAACTCGGATAGAAGCCTGCGGCAGAGAGCCTGGTATTATACCCGAATATATGCGGATACCCAAAATGAGGATATCGTGTATGTCCTTAATGTGGGTTTTTGGCGCTCTAAGGATGGAGGCAAGTCGTATGAGCGTATATCTACACCTCATGGCGACCACCATGACCTGTGGATTGATCCTGAAGATGCAAATCACATGATAATAGGAGATGACGGGGGCGCCCAGATCACTTTTAATGGTGGGAAAAGCTGGTCTACATACCATAACCAGCCTACCGCTCAATTTTACAGGGTAACTACTGACAACCATTTCCCTTATAGAATTTATGGAGCCCAGCAGGATAACTCCACGGTTCGAATTCTACATCGGTCGGATAGTGGAAGCATTACAGAACGTCATTGGGAACCTACGGCAGGGGGAGAATCAGGACATATTGCGCCTCATCCGCTAAATCCTGACATTGTATACGGTGGATCATATGGTGGTTTACTTATTCGTAGGAATCATAGAACAGGTGAAACCAGAAACATCAATCCATGGCCGGACAACCCGATGGGACATGGCGCTGCAGATCTCCGACATCGCTTTCAATGGAATTTCCCGATTTCATTTTCTCCGCATGATCCGAATATTTTATATTCGGCCAGCCAGGAATTACTAAAATCAACTAATGAAGGCCAATCATGGATGCCTATAAGTGGAGACCTGACTCGAAATGACAAATCGACTATGGGACCATCGGGTGGCCCCATTACAAAAGATAACACCAGCATAGAATATTACGGGACCATATTTGCCGTCCTCGAAAGCCATCACGAACCACCAGGCGTAATTTGGGCTGGGACTGACGATGGATTGATCCATGTTACAAAAGATCACGGTCAGAATTGGACAGATGTAACGCCCGATGAACGCATATTCCCCGAATGGATGATGGTCAACAGCATTGAAATTCATCCAACAGAGCCGGGCGGACTCTATGTCGCCGGGACCAGATACAAGCTTGATGATTTTAAGCCTTATTTATACAAAACAACAGATTATGGAGAGAATTGGACTTTAATAACTACCGGTATCGACGACGGCCATTTCACAAGAGTCATCAGGTCAGACCCCAAACGCTCCGGATTATTATATGCCGGAACAGAAAGTGGGATGTATATCTCTTTTAATGATGGAAGCAATTGGACAGCCTTCCAGCAAAATCTCCCGATTGTCCCCATCACTGATTTGACGATAAAGGAGGACGATTTAATCGTCGCCACGCAGGGACGGGCCTTCTGGGTAATGGATGATCTGACCCCGCTGCACCAATTATCCCCTGACGTTACGCAAAGTGACCTGTGGCTTTTTTCACCAAGGCCAACTTATCGTATGGCAGGATTTCAATCATCGAATCCTGGAAATAATGGAAAAAACCCGCCAGCAGGCGTGGTCTTGAGATTTCATTTCAAAGAAAAACCGGATAGCTCCTCTGTTCGCATTAACATCCTGGAAACAGATGGATCACTTATAACGTCCTTTAGAGCGGATGACACAGACGACCCTTTCACTGTCGACAAAGGAATGAATGAATTCGTTTGGAATATGAGATACGAGGATGCAGAACGCTTTGATGGCATTATATTGTGGGCAGGTGGGCTCCAGGGGCCAAGAGCCGCTCCCGGTAAATACCTCGCTCGTTTAATATTCGGGGCCGATTCAACTACGATAGAGTTTGATATATTGAAAGACCCCCGTATAGATTCCTCTGAAGAAGATCTCACCGCACAGTTTAATTTTCTGATGGAAGTCCGAGATAAATTATCGGAAACACACTCGACAATCAAACGTATTCGAACAATCAGAGAACAGGTCGATGATATTATAGAGCGTGTGGCGAATCATGATCAAGCGGATACGGTCAAATCCAGTGGAACGGCCTTATTGGATAAGTTTAAACAGGTCGAAGAGGCCCTATACCAGACCAAAAACCGAAGTAACCAGGATCCACTGAATTATCCGATACGGAATAATAACAAGCTCAGTGGCCTGGTCAGTGTCGTATCTCGGGGAGACTACAAACCTACAGAACAGGCCATAGAAGTAAAAAAAGAAATAACCATGAGAATAGATTCAGAATTATCATCCTACCAATCGATTCTGAGGAACGATTTACCGGCATTTAATGCATTGATTAAATCCCTCGCCATTCCTGCCGTCATAATCGATATGGATGTCATTTCAGTGACACAATAATTGCTCCTAAACACATTCCATACCTTTTTTATATGATGTAAGCGGTCTTCTACAAGTATAACAATCTGAATTTTCAGTATAAAATGAAACAAAACCCCTTATCAATACCAAACACCACATTCACCATAATATATATACTTTTAGTTTCCTCGTTTTTAGGGCCATGTTTTGGTCAAAATAGTAAATCAATTGCAAACCGCAAGACTGTTCAAATTTGGGGTAAAATAATTGATTTTCAAAAGAGAGTGCCTCTACAGGGTGTTCAAATCAGGATGGCTGATACGATAGATACGACGTCAGATGCCGAAGGAGACTATAATTTTACTGTTCATACACGCGATGAATCTGAAATAAAAATCCATTTTTCTCATGAAGGATATAGCACCATTTCAGATACCATTCGCCTCAACAACGCAACCCGCTATCAGGTCGATGTTCAATTGATTCGACAGGTTTTTAGGTTGAATGATGATATTGTCGTGACGGCAAGGCGAATTCAGGAAAATCCTCACGACATCCCCACCTTGATCACGGTCATCTCTACTCAAGATATTCAGGAAAAATCTATAGCTCAAACACCTGAATTATTGAGGGGCATGCTCGGTGTAGCGGTTCAAAAGACTAATCAAGGTGGCGGGTCACCCATTATCCGAGGTTTCAAATCCAATAAAATACTGTTCATGATTGACGGCATAAGGATGAATAATTCGACCTATAGGGGTGGCAACTTTCAATATTTAAACACAATCGATGCCCAGCTAATAGAACGGATAGAAGTCGTGCATGGCCCCAATGCGGTGATGTATGGCAGCGATGCCCTTGGCGGGGTTATTCAGGCGCTGACTGTTCAACCAGATGTTTCTGAGAATACTGCGGTTTCGGGCGCGGTAAACACGCAGCTCTCTACCGCTGATGAAACACGTACGTTACATGGTCAGGTTATATTTTCTCAGAGAAAGTGGGCGGGGATGATCTCTGGTGGGTATAATTATTATGGCGACGTACGGCGTGGAAATCAAGGCGGGAAAATACTTATGCAACGACTCATAAACGACTCTCGAACCTCTCGAACGCTTCAAAAGATACAACGACCTAACAATTATTGGGCTTATGATTTAAATACCGCCATAAGGTACAGACCGGATGCAACCCGACAATTTATTACGAGCTACCAGCGTAATCGTCAAATAAATGTTCCAAGGTATGATGTCATTGAAACGCAAACAGATTCCTTACGATTATTCTCGCCGCAGAAGAGAGATTTATTCTATATTAAATACACACAACAGGCTCGTGTATTGTTTTTTGATAATATCTCGGCAACTATTTCCTGGCACCGTCAATTTGAACGCCGGCGTCGCATTCGAAAAGCACAGACGATCGAAAATGTTGACCAGTTTGGTGTCCACACCCTTGGCGTTCTTTTGCAATTTAGCAAGCTATTTAGTAGCAAACAACATTTGATCTATGGCATGGATCTTTATTATGATAGGGTAGGAACACATTCTTATGGACTGGATATTGTTACACTTCAAAGAACGGCTATATCCCCTTTATTTCCTAATGGATCTACATTTATTCAAAATGGATGGTACATACAAAACAACTGGTCGGCTTCCCCACGCTGGTCAATTAGTCCAGGTATAAGACTCTCCTTGTCTCGGTTACGGGCACCGTTTTCTAATGACCCCAGTCTGCCCGTTCAATTCGGAACCACATCTCAAATATCCCATTCGTTCACCGGCAGTGTGGGAATCAGGTATCAGGTATCACCAGAGATCAACCTTGTCAGCAATATAGCCCAGGGGTTTCGAACCCCGAATCTCGATGATACCAGTAAATTAGGTGGCGGAAAAGGAGGGACTATATATGAAATTCCAAATCAAAATTTAAATCCTGAGGAAACGATCAGTATAGATGGTGGTGTTAAGATTCAATCCCGGTTCTTAAACGCTGATCTGTTTCTCTTTTATAATAAAATCCATAATTTATTAATTCGTAAACCTACGTCGATCAACGGAACCACTACGATCATCGACCAGGGTGATACCCTGGCCTTATTTCACAAAACCAACGCCGGAAGAGCATTTAATACGGGGTTTGAAATTGGGTCCCAATTGAAATTACGCCGGGGGATTGCCATATCCGGTCGAATGCATTATACTTACGGGGAGAATATTACAGATCAGGAACCCCTCTCCGGCATACCTCCAATGAGTGGCCTTGCGGAAATAAGCTGGCAGGGAGAGGACATTAAGACAGATCTTTCCTTCCGATTTGTATTCGCACAAAACCGATTGTCGGCAATAGACAAATTGGACTTAAGGATACCTGAAGGTGGATCATCTCGATGGCATACGGTAAATTGGCGGATCAGTAAAGAGATACATAGCCGGATATCGATTTCTCTGGCGTTTAATAATATATTCGATATGAACTACAGGGAACATTTAAGTGGATTAAACGCACCGGGAAGGAATCTAATTTTCGGCGCCCGGTCCAGATTTTAAAGGGTGTGACACCTTCATCACAGTGGAATAGACGTGTCGATTTCTATCCAGAATTCAGAACTGCACATCATCAATATGCAGACCAGGTTGCCCTTTAAATTCGGGATCTCGACCATGACTGCTGTACCGCATTTAATTCTGCGGCTATCACTTAAGATTAACGGCAAACAATGTGTTGGTTTTGCTGCAGATCACCTACCACCAAAGTGGTTTACTAAAGACCCTGCTTCCTCTCTGGGAGAGGAAGTTGAAGATATGTTTACAGTAATTCGCCATGCTTGCGATATTGCGGTACATTGCAGACCGGCAGATACGGTTTTTTCATTATGGTATGAGATTTATACCAATCAAAAAAATTGGGCAGAAGATACAACATTCCCCTCATTATTATGGGGTTTTGGTGTGAGTCTTGTCGAACGTGCTTTAATTGATGGATTTTGCAAAGTCAATAATTTAAATTTTGCCCAGGCCGTAAGAAAAAATGCATTGGGGATGCGTTTAGACATACTGTATAAGGAATTAAGAGGAATATCCCCAGCACAAATAGTTCCATCCCACCCAATTGATATGATTCAGATCAGGCATACGATCGGCATGGGAGACCCGGTTACGGATGGGGATGTTTCTGCTGAGGATACATTAAATGACGGCTTACCGCAATCACTCGAAGACATTGTAAAAACTTATGCTCTAAAGTATTTTAAAATAAAACTCTCTGGAGATATCCAAACCGATACAGACCGACTGAGGTATATAGCAGAGGTATTAAATAAGATAGGTTTAGAATATGCCTTCACACTGGATGGCAATGAAAACTATCATGCCCTTACCACCTTCAAGGAATTGTGGGATAGTCTCGCTTCGATTCAGGAGATCACCACATTCTTATCTCGACTTATTTTTATTGAGCAACCGTTACACCGTGATATTGCTTTAGCTGATGAACTAAGATTCGATCTGGATCAGTGGCCTGACCATCCCGCCATCATTATTGATGAATCTGATGGAAGAGTCGGGGATTTAAAAAAGGCACTTGAAATTGGTTATGCAGGCACAAGTTATAAAAACTGTAAAGGATTTTTCAAAGGATTTGCTAACGCATCCTATATGCATGTATTACGGCATCAACAACCCGGGAGGCCTTTTATTCTCAGTAGTGAGGATTTATCCACGGTGGGCCCAATATCATTGTTACAGGATCTGGCCGTCCTTGCCACACTTGGCCTTCAGCATACGGAGCGAAATGGCCATCATTATTTCAAGGGCTTGAGTATGTTGCCAGATCTAATTCAGGATGATGTCCTGCATTATCATTCTGACCTCTTCAAACGACACGTGGAAGGGTTCCCAACGCTTGATATATCTGATGGTGGGATTAAATTAGGGAGTATTATCAAGGCCCCATTCGGTATGGGGTTTGATATGGATACTTCGAAATTCATGCCGTTGGAAGACTGGCATTATGACATGCTTGATATGGATGATTAATCGAGGGTGGGGGCCACCATCTCATGGTCATAAAACAGACCATGCTAATATGGATTAGCGGATAATCCGGATGGTTCGGTCCTGGGCGCCTGTGGCGAGAACGTCATGTCGAGGACTGAATACGACGTTAGGACTATATGCGATGGATGTAACCTGACTCATGTGTTCTTTTGATTTTATTATTGGTTGCGCTTTATCTACAGACCATAAATATATAGATCGATCAAAACTACCGCTTGCCAGAATTGACCCATCCGCGCTGAACCGTAGAGAGGTGATACCTGCATTATGTCCCCGTAAGGTAGCAATTTCCTTGCCTTTATCATAATCCCAGAGGATGACATTATTATCAGAGCCGGTGCTAGCTATGATTTTTGCATCCGGACTGACAGCAACCGACCATACAACCTTGGCATGACCTAAAAGCATTTTTCGAATGAAACCTTCCGGCATGGACCATTGTCAAGGCAATCCATTATTTCTAAGGTATTCCCCGAATACGAATTTTTGAGAAAAGTGATTTGTGGTTATATTTTTATATAAAAATAACAATCCCCAATGATCCAAGCATGGTAAGGCCACCAACAACGACCATTAATTCCCCAATGATCAAATGCATCTTGTGCTGAGTTGACCAACCGAAATCCAGCAAAACCGATTGCTCCATCAGATGCTCCCGGATTAGACATCGATATCGAAGAAAAATCCGCCGCCCACGGACATACGCAGGCGGAACCGCCCCACTGGCGCCGGGAAGATGGTTTTATGCAGGATTGGCAGGATCATTAACCAAAAGAAAACGACAAGAAACCGGATCATTCTATAGTCATCGCATATATTATTGCCAGTGAAGGGCATAACAGGTTCTAATGCTCCATCTGAATATATTGGCCTGCCGTTATACGAAAGGAGTGATCCTTGACGGCAAGATATATAACAGACATTGTGTTATTGAATTATATGTTGTAAGATATCAATCAATGTCCCAGAATATGTTATGCGACAGTAAGCCCCTTAATCACTGGGTTAGTTATAACAAGATCTTTAAAAAAGATCTTCATTTCAAAGGGAGGAGGCCTGTGGATACCAAGTTCTACCGAGTAACTGCCGTTGTGAGTAGTGTCGTGATCGCGCTGTTGGCGGGTGGCAGCCGCGTTGTGGGTCAGCAGAGCTCAGAGATTCAGGTGACAGCGGTCATCGACGCGTTTCATGCGGCGTTGGCGGCTGGCGATTCGGTTACCGCGCTCGGTCATCTTGCTCCGGACGTGACGATCCTCGAGAGCGGTGGTATCGAAGATAAGGAGCACTATCGCTCTGGGCATCTTGTGGCAGATATGCGCTTTGCGCAGGCAGTGCCCCGGGAAAGGGGTGAGATCCAGGTCAAGCTTCTGGGCGATGTTGCTTGGGCTTACTCGACGAGCATTACCCGGGGCCGCATTGGAGACCGCGAGATTAACTCGCAAGGTGCCGAGTTGATGGTGCTTGCCCGGGAGGACGGTGCTTGGAAGATCAAGGCGATCCACTGGTCGTCCCGTAAGCGGCGTTGAAGTTGTCCCGTTCGACGGTGGTTCAAGCAGGTCGAGGCATATCTCAATTCTCACGGCAGGGTGGGTTGGGAGGTTGTCGATTTGGATTTTCATATGGACCCAACTATGCCAGGAGTGCCCATGCATTTTCATGGGTTTTCTAAACGACGGCGAGGGTGAGCGGCTGCTCACAAGACGCCGCCTAACACGGCCACTACAGGAAAATTTCAATGCGTACCATTGACGAGCAGGCTATCAAAAGCACGTCGTTCCGGCAGCGTATCCTTCGGGATGGAAGGTTGCTGCTGAGAATCGCTCATATGTTGTATGCGTATCTGGTTGGGGGACGGCGTATCCGGCGCGCGTACCGGGCGAAAGAATCGCGTGGCGAGGTCTTTCTGGTCGATGAGGAGATGCCGTCATGAAGGTACAGGACCCACCGCCGCCCACCTATGCGTTCGACTATAAAAACCCGCCCCGGTCCGGAAACGAGATCAACGGGCTGAACCAGGAGGAAAAGACGCGCGCCAGGCATGTGTTCCACAATGCGACAGGGGAATCACTGCCCTGGAATGCGCTGGATGAGTTTTTCAGTCAGATCAACGTCTGGGGTGTGGTGAAACATATGCTGGCCAATATCTGGCAATTGCGCCGCCAGGACGGTCCATTACGAGAGCCGCAGATAAAGGTCGAAGATCCGGTGGCGATGACCGGTGAGATCAAAGCAAGGGCCAGAGACCTCGGCATCGGACTGGTCGGCGTTACCGCCATGTTCGACGAAGCGCTGTACGAGGGGTACGAAGTATCGCACCGGTATGCCATCTGCCTCGGATTACCGATGGACCGTAAAGAGATGCTTCAGGCGCCCCACGAGCGGGCGGCGGTGGAGGTGATGCGGGCCTATAAGGACGTGTCCCGAATCGCCGTTGAGCTGAGTGAACAGATCCGGGCTATGGGCTGGCCGGCCAAGGCGTACGGCAACCCCAACAGTACGGACATCCTGCATATTCCGCTGGCCGTCCGCGCTGGACTGGGTGAACTCGGTAAGCACGGCTCCTTGATCAGTCGGGAATACGGATCGAATTTTCGGCTGGCCACCGTGCTGACGGATCTGCCGCTGGTCTCCAACGAACCAGTCGACCTGGCCGTCGATGACCTATGCAAATCCTGCCGTCGCTGCGTCGTCGATTGTCCTCCCGGCGCCATTTTCAATGAAAAGCAGCTTGTCCGGGGCGAAAAAAAATGGTATGTAGATTTTGATAAATGTATCCCCTATTTTGTTAAAACATACGGCTGTGCCATCTGCATCGAGGTGTGCCCATGGAGCGAACCCGGGAGGGGCCCGAATCTTTTCGAGAAGCTGATGGCGCGCCGTGAGAAGCAGCACAGTGAACAGGAACGCAGATGAACACAAAAAACAACAAAGACCCAAATGTTGATTCTGTGGGAGAGACACTCAGCACGGGTAGCAGGGCGCCGGCTCATTACGGGAATGTGGCCCTTATAGTAGACCTTGGCCTTTTCCTCACCACCATGATTTTCATTAGAACTATTTCTGTACCCGAAATTGGTTACATGGGTAACGTCTTGGTCAATTCACTTGCCACACTTGTTGTCGCGACCTTATTGTTGTACCGTAGGGGTGAGACTTGGAAAAGTCTTGGGCTAAGTCGCCCGGAAAGCCTTTTGAAAATGGGTGGTGTGGCGATTTTCATTCTTGGAATGGTCATTGTATCTATCATATTCTATGAGTCCGTTATTAAAGACTATTTATTCCCCACGGAAAGTGCGAACGCTTCCACGTCAGACACGGATACTCGATTCGAGGGAATTGAAGGCAATGTGTTGTATTTTTTGTCGATTATTTTCCTGGTGTGGATCGAATCCTTCCTGGAGGAGCTGCTGGATCGAGGCTTCTTACTTACTAAACTTGAGCAGCTATTCTCCATAATCCCACTATCGGTTGTTCTCGCGGTGATAACCCAGGCTGCTATCTTTGGGTTCAGACATTATCCAACTCATGGTGTGTCGGGCGCCATGGTCACAGGCATTATTGGCCTGGTTTTTGGTATTGCTTATGTTGCTTTTGGACGAAATCTCTGGGCACTGATTATAGCCCATTGTGTTCTAAACAGTATGTCTATGGTCGAAAGATTTTTCGAGACACCCTACGCAGTATAAGAGGATTAATGTTTAGAAAAAAAATGGATGCCTGGCATTCTGCGCAGATCGTCAACTTCTAAAACTGGAGTAATTCAATGGCCGCTTATGTCCTTTCTATGATGTCGATTCATGATCCGGAGACCTATAAAAAATATACGGATAGAACGCCACCCATCGTAGCCAGGTATGGTGGCAAATTCCTTACAAGGGGTGAAGAGGTGACGACAATTGAGGGGGAGGCATACCCAGCCCGGTTGGTTATTCTCGAGTTTCCCAGCAAACAACATATCGAAGATTGGTATGCCGATCCGGACTATCAGGAAGCCATGCAGTTTCGTCATGCTGCTTCTGAATCACGTATCCTGGTTCAGGCGGGGGGAGATAATACCAACGATCCGGACCCCAAACTTTAGCCCTGAGTACGCCATCACCGACTCGGACTGGCCACGGATCCGTTCCGGGGCAAGATCAGGTTTGTAGTGCTTCAGACCACGGGACTGACCACGGACACGATTCCCTATATTTCGATCGTCCAGAACTGGTATAGGGAATTCGAAGGCCAATAAAAATCCAAATCCTCATTTCCCTATATACAACCTAGTCATAGTCACCGGCTGGCGATGAGAATAATAGCCGGCATGGTCCTTTGTGTATCCTTTCAGCCAGGGTTTGCGAAGTTGCATGGGAAGAGAATGATGGATAAATACGCCACCGGCGTCGGAGGCCAGGATGCGCTCGGCCTCATCGTACATCTGCGTCCGTCTGGTCGGGTCCATCTCGCTGCTGGCATCATCCACCAGTCGGTCGAACGTCTCGTGACTCCAATCGTGACGGCCTGTTCCCTTTGGACGCGTATGCCAGACCATACCGAGCATATTGTGCGGATCGACATAGTCGTAAACAAAGGTGATCAGACTCATGGGGATACGATACTGATACATGTTATCCACATAGACCTTGCGATCCTGGCCGACTATTTTGATATTTATTCCCAGGTTTTGTGACAGCATCCCCTGTATCGCCTCAGCGACCATATCGCGACTGGCTCCGCGCAGCCAGCATTCTACTGTGGGAAACCCTCTTCCCTTCGGATAACCGGCCTCGGCAAGCAGTTGTTTTGCCTTCTTTGGATCATAGGCCTGGAGATCTCTGTATTTATCGCCCACATAGCCGGGGAAACCGGGCGGCAGCATGGTATACGCCGGGGTGCCCATCCCTTGCAGCAATACCCTGGTAATCGTTTCTCGATCGATCGCGTGGGCAATGGCCTGGCGGACCCGTATATCATCAAAGGGCGGAATGGTGTTCTGAAAAAAGAGATACCAGGTCTGAAACGTGGGGTTGGCAAATAGCTCCTCGCTAAGGACCGGGTCTGCTTTGACGCGAGGCAGTTGCATCGGCGCCACACCGATGACCTCGACTTCGTTATTCTCATACGGGGCAATGCCCGTGCCGATTCCTGCTTCCGCATAGGTGATCAAACGGGTGATGCGTTCAAAATATCCCTTGTGAGGGCCATCATAATACGGATTCAGCTCAAATTCAAGACGCTGTCCCGGCAACCATTCCACCAATCTATAGCTCGAATTACTGATATTATATTCGGCGAGCGACCAGCGATCCCCATATTTCTCCACCTGCCATTGAGGGACCGGGACCGATGTTTTATAAGACATAATCAAAGGCAGATACGGACACGGCAACGTCGTTTCAATTTTCAAGGTCAGATCATCGACCGCACGAATACCGATGACATCCACGTTCTTCATCTTTCCATGATTGTACGTTTCCGCATTTTTGATCACATAATACGGAAAGGGATACACATTGCCGCTCATCGGATCCAGTGCCCGTTTAAGGGCATATTCGAAATCATGGGCGGTAAGCGGACGCCCATCACTCCATCGCTGGTTCGGGCGAAAATAAAACGTCCAGGTCAACCCATCTTCGGAAACCTCCCAACGCTCCGCGGCGCCGGGCAACACCTCATTATATTCATCCATAACGGTGAGCGGTTCGTATAGAAATTCACTGCCATCGGCCGTATAGATAGATACCGTGATGTCCAGACTGGTGGGTTCATTGGACAGGTATCGATAGTGCTGCCTTTCAGGCGGGGCGGCGTCCGGCGGCAACACTTTGCCTATACTGTTGGTCTGAGCGGATTGAATGGCAGGTGGCCTGAGCACGTCTGTACCCAATAGGGCGAGAAGACATAACGATGAAACGACAAGTAGACGATGCATAGGACCTTTCCATATTTAGTGTTTGGGGTACACTCCAGTTTCGCAGCTTCGCAGCTTCGGACCTTCGCCATGATACGTCTTCATTACTATACTTTAAATAGACTGATTGTCAAAGATAAACAGAACCATAGTGCTGCCAAAAAATACCTCTTGTTTTCAGTAAAACTGAGATATACTCTCTATAAGGCTGTTTTAAGGTACTCCGATGAATCCAACCTGATTTTAAATGGGACAAACATTATGTCAAATAAACCGAACCTCCTGAATGACGATGATATGCAACGTTTCATAAGCGATGGATATCTCACGATCCACGCCGATTTCCCTGGAGCATTTCACCGCAAGATATATGATCAAGCCACGGCACTTTATGATACAGAAGGAAATCCTGGAAACGACCTGCTACCCAGGATCCCGGCGTTATATGATGTCCTGGGGCATCCTGACGTAGACGGCGCCTTGCAGAGTCTGCTCGGTTCGGATTATCTTATTCACCCTCATCGGCATGGACACCATAACCTGCCGGGAAGTGCAGGTCAGAATCAACATAAGGATAGCTATGAAGCCGATGAGAACGTCCGTCATCATCATTGTCGATGGGTTATGGGTTTTTACTATCCTCAGGATGTAGACGCCTCACGCGGTCCATCGGCTGTTTTACCTGGAACGCAATATTTCAGCAACCAGGATGTGGCCCATAAGCAGACTGAATTACCTCTTTACGGGCCTGCCGGTTCCTTTACCATCGTCCATTATGATCTCTGGCACCGGGCGATGCCGAATACAGGCGCTCTGCCGCGGTTCATGTTTAAATTCCTGTTTTGCCGGATGGCGGAACCGTCAACCCCTGCGTGGCAATGTGAAGGAGATGCCCGGCAATCACTGGACTGTTCTCCATCTGACCCTATCCGCAAACATCAATGGGATTGGTTTAACGGTCGGCCATCGGGTTCTGCCCGGTGCGACCAACCGGTAGACGCTTTACTACATCAGTATCGCCATGGCGATGAAGCAGATCGTCTGAAGGCGGCATACAGTATGGGTACGCATGGTGAAGAGGGTGTTTTTGTACTGATGGATGAGTTGCGTCAAGAAGCCGAAGAGAAAACGGATCTCAATTTGCAGAAAGATCACACGAATCCCTGCCAGTTTGATGCCGCCTATGGTCTGGTTGTCGCCGGCAATGATGCCATGCCCACATTGCTCGAAGCCCTCGATGATTCTGAATGGGCTGTCCGCGCCTCGGCAGCAGATATCCTCGGGGATATGGGCACCCTGGCTGCCGATACGACGCCTCAGTTAATCAAGGCCTTAAACGATTCTTCCCTGTGGGTACGTCGCAATGCGGCAGAGGCCCTGGGGATTTTCGGAGTCGAAGCGAAAGACGCTGTGCCCGCTCTCTCCATAGCGCTGAGTGATCAGAATGCCCGGGTACGGCTCAATGCCGTCAGCGCCCTCCAGCGTATCGGACCCGCCGCTGAAACTGCTGTGGATAGGTTACGCCAAACCCTGCAGGATGAGACGTATTTTATCCGTGCCCATGCGCAAATTGCTCTGGATCGTATACACGTTATTTCATGATAGAACCTATGAGATCACATTTCCTGAACCTCGGTGCTTAGTGCCAATATTCTATACCTGAAGATATAAAGGAGACCATCATGCGTTTTGCTCTACTTATTCCCCTGGTGTTTATCCTTACAGCATGGTTTCCGGTTGAAATCCTTGCTCAGAGGCGGGCCATGACGACCGATGACGGACTGAATATGGTTCAGGTAAATAACGCCCTCATCAGCCCTGATGGTAGCAGGGTGTTTTATCGTAAAAGTGAATTGGATTGGGATAAAAATAAAAGAAAAAACACGTACTACATGATCTCGACCGAAGGTGGTGAACCGTATCAGTATATCGGTGAGGATGGCGGATCGAATTTCCAGTTCTCACCTGATGGGACCTATATCTCGTTCAAAAGAACGGTAGACAAGAAATCACAACTATTTTATATGCGTACCGCCGGTGGTGAGGCCATTCAGCTTTCGAAACACGAATCTGCGGTCGGATCCTACCATTGGGCGCATAATGAGAAATCGATTTTTTTCGTCGCCGAGGAACCGCGTACCAAAGAAGAGGAGAAGGAACACGAAAATGGCCTCGATGCTATATGGGTCGGTGAAGGGCCAAACGGACAGAATGAGGGTCGGTGGAATAACTTCTGGTCGATAGAGATTGGGGACGATAAAAAAACCATCCGTCTGTCAGAAGGGGATCGCCTTATCGGCGCCTTTGATATTTCGGCGCAGGATGATCGGATCGTGTTTACCTCCCGGTCTGAAAATCGTCGTAATCAGGGCAATCTATCAGAATTATATGTGATGTCTTTAGAGGACAGTACCATCAGCCGGCTGACGGATAACAAAGCGCCCGAAAGTCGGCCCATCTGGGCGCCTGATGGCCAATCATTCGCCTTTATGGCAGCAGATGATAAGCAGTGGGAACTTCGTAACAGTAAAATATGGGTGATGAATCCCGTCACGAAATCCTATCGGCTGGTGTCGGGTGCATACGAAGGCAGCATCCGGCGAATTAAATGGATGCCCAACAGTAATACCATTCAGTTCTCAGGACTTCAGAAAACGAATTCTAATTTGTATAATCTGGAAATCGATACCGGACAGATCAAACAGTTAACCAGTATGACTGGTACAATGAATGTTCAGGATATTTCAAAAGATGGTACCATGGTGGTCTATTCGTTCGAAGATGTGGATACCCCCTCTGATTTATATGTCTCAACGACAGATCAGATGGCACCTACCCGATTGACCAGGGCCAATCCGGCCGTGGAAGATAGTTTGCTGCATGCCAGCTTGAAAGTCGTGCAGTGGAAGAGTAAGGATGGCCTGGATATCGAAGGGGTTCTGCTCCTGCCGCCGGATTATCAGGAGGGAACACGTCTTCCCCTCTTATTGCATATTCATGGGGGGCCGGCCGGTGTATTCACCAACAGATTCGATGCTCGATATCACGTCTGGGCTGGACTCGGTTATGCCCAGCTTCTACCGAATGTCCGTGGATCGAGCGGGTATACGGATGATATCCTGCGTGGTAATATACAGGATATCGGTGGGGGAGATTACCAGGATTTGATGACCGGGGTGGATTACGTCATAAAAGAGGGCTATGTGGACGCAGACCGCATGGGCGTCCGCGGATGGAGTTATGGTGGTATTCTGGGTGGCTGGACCATTACGCAGACCGATCGGTTCAAAGGGGCTTCTCTCGGTGCCATGGTTTCAGACTGGACCTCCGAGTACGGTCCCGGATTCAATCATGACGTTCGGCTCTGGTATATTGGTGGTACTCCCTGGGAAAATCCTGAAGGGTGGCGTCAACGCTCCGCCTTAACACATGTCAAAAATGTAAAAACCCCTGTGTTGTTATTACATGGCATGGCTGATCCGGTCGATACAGAACCACAGAGTATGATGTTTTATTCCGCGCTTAAAGACCAGGGGAAACCGGTTCGATATATCCGTTTCCCACGAGAACTCCACGGCTTCCGGGAACCACGGCACCAGCGTACCCGTGATATTGAGGAAATTCGTTGGATACAGAAGCATGTTCTCGGCATCGAGTGGACGCCCTGGGAACGAGCTAAGAAAGAAGAAGAGAAAGAAGAAGAACAAAAAGTAGTTCAGTAGTTGACGGATCCCCGCTTAAAGCCTGTGGGGATGACACATTTCTAACTTTTTTCGTGTACTATAAGTTGGAGGTTAGAATAAGTTGAAGCCTGCTAACAGGCCGTCGAGGCCCCCATTGGAAAGGGGTTTTTTCCATTTGGGTCTGAGGCCGAGGCTTTCCAAGTGGTCTCTGTTGCCGAAGTAAATACAGACGTTGGAGCCCTTGCATCGTTGTTTAAGGGCATCGCCGAATTGTTTGAAGAGGGTATGAAGGTCTTCATCTCGGCCTGAACGAATGCCATATGGGGGATTGCATACAATCAAAACTTCTTTAGCGGGGTCGAGTTTCAACGCATCCCGCCTGTTTATTTTAATTATGCCTTCTTTATCAAACACCGCGCTGTTTTCCCGGGCGATCTCCACGGCGCGCGGGTCTATATCCCCACCCGAAATGAGGTTTGCCGGGACAGGACGTATGTTTTTCAGGCCCTCCTCTTTAACGACATCCCACAGGGCCGGCTCATAATCCGGTAATTTTTCAAAACCATATATGTCGCGCAGAATGCCCGGGGGGGAGTTGGAAGCATAGAGGTAGCTTTCACACAGCAGGGTTCCAGAGCCGCAGAATGGATCGTGAATCGGTATCCGGCTATCCCACCGTGCAGACTTTATGATGGCTGCAGCCAGGGTTTCCATCATCGGGGCGTCGACAGCATTCAGTCGGTACCCCCGGCGGTGCAAAGATCCGCCCGAGGTGTCTAGGCTGATGGTAGCACGGTTATTCCATATATGTAGATTGAGCCACAGATCAGGATTACGGGTATCGATGGATGGCCGATCGCCAGTCCGGTCCCGAATATGATCGACGACGGCGTCTTTGAGGCGCAGGGCAGCGAATTTCGAATGCTTGATGTGGCTATCGGAAACCGTGGCGAAAACGGCAAAGGTTTGTGCTGGCGTGAGGAAGTCTTCCCAGGGGATTTCCGACGCGCGTTTATACAGGTATTTGTCCGAATGACAGTCGAAAAACAGCAACGGAGCCAGGATTCGATTGATGAGATGAGTCTGGTAATTAATATGGTATAAAACGCGGGGAACGGCGTTGAAATAGATGCCGCGGTGGGCAGGCTTGATACTCATGGCCCCGAGGGATTGAAGCTCGGCCTCGGCAAGATCTTTAATTTCATCGGCAACCTGGGCGAAGTATCGGTTGTTTTTCTGGTATTCGTAGACCATGGGAATGGTGAGTCGGTGAGTTGGTGAAGTGGTGATGTGGTGAGGTTTACTTCACCACATCACTAAATCACCGCTTTCATGCAAGACAGGATAATATCCCGGGCCTTTAGCAGGTCTTGTCTTGATTTGTAGTATTCGAGTATGAAGTAGGGTGCGCGGACATAATCTTGCAGGCACTGGATGTAAGTCGGGTAGTCGAGAGTACCGGAGCCTGTGGGGCCGTAGTCGAACACCTCTCCGTTTTTTGAGAAGCTGGCGTCCTTGCCGTGAGCGATGACGGTGTGGGGACCGAGCATGCGTACTGCGCGTTCGAGGGGCGTTCGATCGGGCACGAAGTTGGCAGCGTCCAGGCACACGCGCAGGGCATCTGAACCGACATGGTCTCTGAGGCGCAGGAATGTTTCCGCACCACCCACACTGCCGGCTCGGGTGATTTCTACGGCTATATGGATGTCCTGTTGTTCCGCGGCGGAACAAATGGTCTTCATCGCTTCAACCAACCCCAGAAACAGCGCATCATCATTTACCTCAGGCACCTCAGGGTACCCTGACGGATGCCAGACCATAATGGGTTTTTCGTTGTCTCCGAATTTATCTTTGAGGGTGGCGGTCTGCTCCACACACGCGACGGCACGGACGATGTCTTCGGGGATCAGCCCATGAGGACCTATCAAATCGATGTGAAGGGTCATGGCGGCGAGCGCCAGGCTACCGAGGGCTTGATCAACCTCGTCAGGCGTCGGATCATTTGCGGTTGCAGTCTCACCCATACCGAAAAAAAGTTGTACAGCGTCGAAGCCCAGGGAACGGCGTTCCTCCGCGGGGACGATAGTACCGGCCATGAGTCCTATTTTCATAGATAATGGAATCCTTTCTTAATCACAGGAAATCATATCATTCTAATTTGATGCACCATGATAGGTGGATGCAGACGGAATGTCAAGCGATGGTTACTTGATTCCTGGGATGGATGAGGATATATTCAACAAAAACAGATTAGTTTCCTATTTCGGTGATTTTTCATTGGTCCGCTCATCTACCTGTCTGATTTCACCCGCTATCCTATTTCGCTCGGGTTGCACATAGCCCGGTACTTCAGCGCCGTGGAAGTATAGGCACCCGGCGCATGGTTTGTACCGTATTTTGAGACAGAGAATAATCATGTCTAAACCGATTGAGTTAGGGACACGAAGAGAGTTGTTTGTTGATTACTTTTTGATTGAGAAGATGGAAAACACGGGGTTGAAGTTGCATCCGCCTCGGGTGGCGAATACAGCGATACGTATCGACAAACCGTGGGAAGGGGCGTTTAACGGAGGGTGTTGCGTGATTCAGGATGGCGGCCTGTTTCGGATGTATTATCGAGGGCTTAAGCCGAACGGGCTCGTGTATCTGTGTTATGCCGAAAGTACGGACGGTATTGAGTGGGCCAAGCCGAATCTGAGGTTGTTTGAGGTGATGGGCACACGGGATAATAATGTGATCGCCCCGGATACACCCAACTATGATCTTTTTCTGGATACGCGGCCGGGTATCCCTGATGAAGAACGATATAAAATGACCAGGTATTCGGTAGCAGGCAAACGACTTTCCCCTTATTTTGCCGGTTCAGGCGTTAAGATGGTCCACCTGTTTACATCGGGAGACGGTCTCCGTTTTGAGCCAGCAGGCGACGAGCCGATGTTAACGTGTGACTGGCCTAACGCCTTCGATTCGCACAATATCTTTTTCTGGTCCGAGGTCGAGCAGCAGTACGTATGTTATTTTCGGTATATGGACGATTATCGGACCATGGGTCGAATCACCTCGCCTGACCTGCGCATCTGGGCGGACCCCGAGTCGATGACCTACGGCGATACACCGCGTGAGGAGTTATATACCAATTCGACCATGCCGTACCCGCGAGCACCGCATATCTACCTGGCATTGCCCGCCCGGTTCATGCCGGGGCGCCGTGTGGTGACACAGGCTCAACTCTCCGATATGAACGTGGCAACGGCCGGGGAGCATGTCTATTACGAAGATTGTTCGGAAGGCGTATTCATGACCACCCGAGCAGGTACGGCGGTCTATAATCGGACTTTTATGGAAGGGTATGTACGTCCGGGTATCGGGCCAAACAACTGGGTGTCGCGCACCAACTATCCACTGCATGGAGTCGTGCAGACAGGTAAGGACGAGTTGTCTTTTTATGTCAGCAGACATTATGCCCAACCAACGTGGCATATCCGGCGCTATGTCTTGCGCGTGGATGGGTTTTCTTCCATCAACGCGTCTTATGCCGGTGGATCCTGGACATCGCGTGTCTGTACCTTTTCAGGTTCTGCGCTGGAAATCAACTATGCTACAGGCGCTGCCGGCCATATCCGTGTGGGGCTCCAAGATCATTCCGGACAACCGCTGATCGGATATACTCTTGATGACTGCGATGAGATTATTGGTGATGAAACGGCCAGGCTGGTCACATGGCGTGGGCAGTCTGGTTTGGTTTCGATTAACGGTGAGCCGGTCAGATTGAAGTTTGAGATGAAAGATGCGGATGTGTATGGGATAAGGTTTAAGGACTAATATTACGCAGAGGGAATCAGGTGTGTAAATATAGGTTGTGTGGGCTGGTGAGTTTATTGATCATCCTGGGGTGTTCAAGGGAGGCACCCGTATTACTGGACGATCTTTCAAGTGAAGAAGAATCCTTGGTAAATGCAATACTGAAAGGGGAAGACGCGAGACCTTCGACGTCTAAAGGTTTACAGCCATTTTATGAAGGGTTATCGGCCGCTCATGCTGAGGTTCGACGTATTGCTGTGCGCGGACTGGGGCGATTGGAACAACCGGCTTTGGGTTCGGATATCGTCCTGGTCCTGACAGAAGACAAGACCCCCAGTGTACGGATAGAAGCGGCCAATGCCCTGGCCCAATCCGCGTACCGTGGGGATGTGACCATCGCCTATCCTGCCCTGTTGCAGGCGTTGAGTGTTGAGCTTGACTCCGAAGTACACGGGGCGGTAGCTCAGGCACTGGGCCGATTGCCAATGCAGGGAGTGGATACGCTGAGCCGCGTCGAACAGGCGTTGCTGGCGGCGTCGGCAACGGATTCACCAGTTGCGCTGCTGGGTGTCGCACGCGGTTTCGAATCCTTCAGTCGGTTGCATCGAGAGCATGGCCTGACGGACCAGAGCGTCGCTCGACTGGAGGCGCTTACAGGGTATGGGCGCACCGCAACTAATGAAGATCAAGGAAAATCCGCTCATATTCGTCGCCTGGCAATTGCAACCCTGATTTCGTCCGGTAAAATGATCCCGTCCATTATATCGGACGCCCTCGAAGATGCAGACCATGAGGTGCGTCGCCTGGCCGTTCGAGGGATAGAACAATTAGCCCTGGAAGTAGAACAGACCAGTTTTTTTGAGGTAGCTCGTAAGGACGCCCATTTTACCGTACGCACAGAGGCTTTGCGGTTATACGGTCGGGCGTTGCAGAAAACAGCAGGCTGTGTGATTGTGTTGCAAATGGTCAATGATCCGAATCCGCAGGTGGCGCTATCGGCGATTGATCTACTCGGCGTTGGATGTGAAACAGGAGAATCACACGCCGCAATGATCAGCAAGCTTATGCAACTTGCGGAGAGTTTGCCGGACAGCAGTACAATGAACCCCACCTGGCATCAGCCGGCACACGCTTTGGTCGCACTCGCCGGACTGTCGCCGGATCGTGCTAAGAAAAAATTAAACCGCTATGCTGAGCACGGCATATGGCAGGTGAGGATGTATGCTGCCCGCGCTGCCGAGTCGTGCCGGGTTGTTTCGCTGCTCGAAGCTCTTGCGGCAGACCCCCATCCTAATGTGGCCGGTTCGTCGCTCAACGGATTGCACAGTGCCGTTGGTCATGCTGCGGATAACCAGTATATCGCCGCCTTAAAACGGGGCGACTATGCTCTCCTACTTACCGCGGCACGGCGTCTGCAGGGCAGCAGCCATCCCGGAGCCTTGTCCGGTATTATGGAAGCCTTTGTCCGGATCAGCAGGGAACGTCGGGAGACTTCACGCAATCCTCGCCGGACGATGCTTGAGCGCATCGGAGAGTTGGGTGATGCTTCTATTACAGATGTGCTTCGTCCCTATTTACGGGATTTCGACCCTATTATCGCCGAACGCACAGCAGACATCATCACAGGGTGGACCGGTGACGAAACGCAGGCTGAAACGAAACGTTTACCGACTGTGGCCGTGCCTGACGTGCAGGAACTACGTACATTCGAAGCAAGCCGTCCGGTGCTTGTTATGGAAGATGGCCGTGAGATCACGCTACGCCTTCTTCCTCTGGATGCGGCGACCAATGTCGCCCGATTTGTTCGTCTGGCAAAAAAAGGATATTATGACGGATTGACCTTTCATCGAGTCGTCCCGAATTTCGTCATTCAAGGCGGGAGTCCAGGCGCCAATGAATTTGTGGGTGATGGACCTTTTACCCGAGATGAGCTGACCGACCGTTCACATCTTCGGGGCACGATAGGTATATCAACACGTGGGCGCGATACAGGTGATGCGCAGATTTTTGTAAATCTGGTCGATAACATCCGCCTGGATCATAATTATACGATAATCGCTGACGTGGTAAAGGGGATGGATGCGGTGGACGGCCTGCTTGAGGGCGGGAGGATAGCCAGGGTACGGATTCCTTGATTTTGGATTTTGGAGTGTACCTGGCGACACGAGAGGGGCGCAAAATATGGCGCAATCAAGGTCCTGTTATCCAAGCGTACGTTTTTCATATTTCGTATTATCTTTTAGGAATGGAGCCGATTATGTTCCGCGAAGTTCATGTCGCTGCTATCTCATTTAAACCGAAGAAATTGGATTTGGCCTCGAATGCGAATCGTTTGGAGACTATGTTCCGGGAAGCGGCTTCCGGTGGTGCACAGTTGGCAGTTGGTCCGGAAGGCGTTCTGGAAGGATATGTGGTGAATGAGATTATCGACGGAGGGATTGCACCGGAGCGGATGAATGATGTGACGCTTACGATGAAAAGCAAAATGATTCGTCGATTTCGAGACCTGGCGAAAGAGTTGAAGATGTGTCTGGTCTTTGGTCTGGCGGAACAAATCGGTGATGATGTTTATAACTGTGCTGTTTTTCTGGATCAGAAAGGTCGGCTTTGTGGCAAATACCACAAAATGCAGCTTGCTGAAGGGTACCATACATCCTGGTGGTGGAACCGGCTAGGCAATCACATTAGAGCCTTCGATACCCCCTTCGGGAGAGCGGGAATGCTGATCTGCAACGACCGATGGAATCCGGAGATTGCGCGTATTCAGGTATTAGATGGTGCGCAATATTTGATTATCCCGTCTTTTGGCGACCGTTCACGGGCTCAGGATAAAGCAGTCCTGATGCGTGCCCGTGAAAATGGTGTACCCGTTGTCGAGGCAAATGTGGGTGTAACGCTCATCATCAGTCAGGGAGAAGTCGTGGCTGTATCGCGGAAGCAAACAGTCATTACCTGTGGCACGATCGCTATTCCTGCTTTGCCATCTACGAATAACCGGGATGTGCATGAAAAAGCTTTCTTGAAATGGCGCGAAGAAGAAATGCCGATCCGGTACACGAGCCGAATGAAAAAATGCGAGATCGGTGGAGAAACAGTGAAAGTGAAGCACGATTCCAGGGGCAGACTGATGGAAGGGTAGGGGTGGACCAATGGATAAAATCAATGTAGGATTCATCGGTGCGGGTCAGATTTCAGAGCTACATGCCCGTGGTTATGAGAACAATCCCACCGGCCGTCTGGTTGCTCTGGTTGACGCCAATCCGAAGGTTGCTGAGGAACGAGCAAACGAATACAACCTTTCTCGGTGGTATACGGACTACCACGATATCCTGGCTGATCCCCATATCGATGCCGTGGAGATTCTCCTGCCGCACCATCTGCATCTTGAGGTGACACTGGAAGCACTGGCCGCTGGCAAGCACGTTTCCCTACAGAAACCGATGGCCCTCACGCTGGATGAAGCCGATCGGATGATCGCAGCGGCCGACCGGGCGACGAACCTGTTTCGTGTATTTGAAAATTTCCGTGCGTATGAACCGTACAGGAGAGCAAAAGCGATGATAGAGGCTGGAGAAATTGGTGAGCCTCTGTCGATTCGCGTAAAAACGATCAGCGGTCGAGGCGTGGGCGGTTGGGTACAGCCCGAGGCTGCGAAAGCCTGGCGCCACGAGTCGAAGACCGGCGGCGGTCCGCCAGCTATCATCGACCATGGTTATCACCTGACCTCGATCGTGCTATTCTTTATGGGCCATGTAGAGCGAGTCCACGCTATGATCGATACCCGAGCTGCCGGGACGTCTGCCTATTCCGGTAATCCGGCTATGATAATATGGAAACACACGGCGGGAGAAAAATACGGCTCATGGGAGATCACACACGCCCCGGATTTGATGGTTCGTACCCATTTTTATCCCGGCGATGAGTGGGTGGAAGTCACCGGGAGCCGCGGCATCCTGTGGGTCATGCGTTGCTCGGGTGATCTGCTCGGCGAAGCGCCGGTGATTCTGCACAGGGATGGCGCCACAACCCGATATTATGACATGGAAACACACTGGAGCGACAGTTTTATCCGGGGCGCTCACGAATTCACAAGGTCGATTCAGGATAGCACACAACCTGATCTGGATGGTCCGGAGGCGCGGCATGCGCTGGCATTCAGTCTTGCCGCCATGCTGAGCGGCATGGAACGGCGAGAGGTGGAAATAGAGGGAATGTAAACGCCCTACCTGTCTCTATACTCTATGGCCATCCTGGGTAGGATATAGTACCCAGCAAGTAATAATTGCCAAGCCTTATAACACGGGTATACGAGGTGTTCATTTTGGATTATACCTCGTAGGCGGTGTGAAATTCATTGAGTTTCCAACCCGTACTAAACACGCGATGAGGTCGCCCCTTGACAATTACAAAATGTGTCTATATATTGTAGATTATCGTTGATTATTATACGACATGTTGTAATTATTAGTTATGTTAATATAGACATCATAAATACTTCACGAGCGATGGAACATCATAGCTTGCGGCTCGTGCCGGTATTTTACAACCCGCAACCCGCCCTGATGTGGAACATCAGTCTATAAGAGGATGCATCTATGGCGATTGAAGACGGTCCCAAGCGTGATCAGCTTCTCTCTCAATTGGATTTACTGAACACGCCCGAAGAGGCTTCAATCGGCGGGAAACCAGACGGCAAGACACCGTCCAACGGATCTAAAGGTAACACGCCAACCATCGGCAAAGGATCCACCAGCGGTGGCCCATCGGAAAAGTCCCGCTCTAAGAAATCACAAAACGGTCGTGCGGCCAACGGTAAGACCGACGCTCATTCCTATGATGAAAGCAAGGTCAAGACCCTTTCTTCCCTCGAACATATCCGGCTTCGGACCGGGATGTACATCGGTCGGCTTGGTGATGGTAGTGATCTTGACGATGGGATCTATATCCTCCTGAAAGAAGTTATCGACAATGCGGTCGATGAATTTATCATGGGATACGGCAAGCATGTTGACATCGGTATACAGGAAGATGGGCGAGTGAAGGTCCGTGATTATGGTCGGGGGATTCCGCTCGGTAAAATCGTTGAGTGTGTCTCGGTGATCAATACCGGTGCCAAATATAACGATGAGGTATTCCAGTTCAGTGTCGGTTTGAATGGGGTGGGTACCAAGGCTGTCAATGCGCTGTCCTCAAAATTCAAAGTTGTAGCCTTTCGGTCGGGTAAATATGCATCTGCAACCTTCGAACAAGGACGGCTTATCGAGGAGAAAAAAGGTCAGGTCTCTGACGAGCCTGATGGGACCCTCGTTGAATTTCTTCCCGACACGGATATATTTGAAGAGTATGCCTTCAACCCGGACTATGTTGAACGCCGGATGTGGAACTACGCCTGTCTGAACAGCGGACTTCTTCTGGTATATAATAAGAAGCGTTTCGTGTCCAAGCATGGGTTGCTTGACTTTCTTAACGGGGAAGTGGGGGAGGCTGTCCTTTATGATCCCGCGTACTACAAAGGGCAACACTTGGAATTTTCATTTACCCACACCACCAACTACGGTGAGACCATCTTCTCCTTCGTAAACGGTCAGTATACCAGCGATGGCGGTACGCATCAGAGCGCTTTCCGGGAGGGGATCCTCAAAGGGGTCAACGAATATTTCAAGAAAAACTACGGCGGGGTGGATGTGCGGGAATCCTTATCAGGGGCCATCGCGATCAAGCTGAAAGATCCCATGTTCGAATCCCAGACAAAGAATAAGCTGGGAAATACCGAAATACGAGGATGGATCGTCTCCGAAGTCCGCAGCGCCGTGGTGGATTTTCTTCATAAAAACAGTACCACTGCGAACAAAATTCAGGAAAAGATCAATCATAATGAGCGCCTTCGAAAAGAGCTCAATGCCGTGAAGAAGGAGGCCAAGGATGCGGCCAAGCGGATCGCCATAAAAATCCCGCATTTCAAAGATTGCAAATACCACCTCGATAACCGGAAGCACGGTTCCGATTCCACTATTTTCATTACGGAAGGTCCTTCCGCAGCCGGCTCTATGGTAACCGCAAGAGATCCACTGACTCAGGCGATCTTTGGTCTTAAAGGCGTGCCGTTAAATGTATTTTCTCGTACCAAAGCCGCGATATATAAAAATGAAGAACTTTATAATTTGATGATGGCGCTTGGCATCGAAGATGGCATCGATAATCTGCGATTCGACAAAGTTGTCATCGCGACGGACGCCGACTATGATGGCTATCATATCCGTAATCTGCTGCTGACCTATTTCCTGACCTACTTCGAAGAGGTGGTCCTCGCTGGCCATGTCTATATCCTTGAAACGCCGCTGTTTCGGGTGCGGAACACCAAAGAAACCCGGTACTGCTACAGCGAACGGGCGCGGGATGATGCCCTGAAGAAGATAAAAAGCGCCGAAGTGACGCGTTTTAAAGGACTCGGAGAAATATCTCCCAAAGAATTCGGCCAGTTTATTGGCGAGGATATCAAACTGGTTAAAGTCAATGTCCGCTCCATTCACGGCATTGCCGAAACGCTCAGTTTTTACATGGGCAAGAATACCCCCGAACGCCGCGATTATATCGTAGAGAATTTATTGGACGAAGTTTAGAAAACGACGAAGCTACGAAGCTACGAAACGACGAATTATCTTGTAAGCTTACCGAATTTGTTGATTCGTAGCATCGAGGAGTCCCCATGGCCTACGCAGATACCTTGTTTGATGATTATTATCTCAAATATGCGTCGTATTTTATTAAAGATCGGGCGATACCCGAGATCACTGATGGACTCAAACCCGTACAGCGGCGTATTCTGCAGACGCTGTTTGAACTTGACGACGGAAAATACCATAAGGTCGCCAATGTGGTGGGCCAGACTATGCGGTTTCATCCGCACGGAGATCAGTCTATTTTCGGGTCGCTGGTCAATTTGGCCAACAAAGACATGTTCATAGACAAGCAGGGTAATTACGGGTCCATTCTAACCGGTGATCAGGCCTCTGCCGCACGGTATATCGAGTGCCGATTGACGCCCCTGGCCAAAGAGACACTGCATAATCCTCAGATTACCGAATACATCGATTCCTACGATGGCCGGAACAAAGAGCCCGTGGCCTTTCCTGCCAAGATACCGGTGCTTCTCTCCATGGGCGCCGAAGGAATAGCCTCAAGTATGGCGACCCGTATTCTGCCCCACAACCTGATAGAACTGATGGAAGCTCAGATTGCCTGCCTGAAGGGGGAACCCTTCCTTGTTTTACCGGATTTTCCTACCGGCGGCTCCGTGGATGTGTCGGAATACAATGACGGTAATGGTAAAGTCATCGTGCGGGCGAAACTCGATATCAGAGATCCCAAACGGATTGTGGTTCGTGAGCTTCCCTTTGGATCTACAACAGAAAGTTTAATTAACTCAATGGCGGCGGCGGCTAAAAAGAACAAACTCAAAATCGCCGGCATCTCGGACTACACCGCCGATGAGGTGGAAATAGAAATCCGGCTGGCGCGCGGCATTCAAGCCGAAGATACGATAGACGCCTTGTACGCTTTCACTGATTGTGAATCCTCGATCTCTACCAATGTGCTGGTGATCCGTGACCGACATCCTTGTATTCTGCCGGTTACAGAGGTTATTAAACACAACGCGAATCACCTTCTGGAGGTTTTAGAGGCCGAGCTGAAAGTTGAAGAGAAACAGCTTCGCAAACGGCTCCACGCAAAATCCCTCGAACAGCTTTTTATTGAAGAGCGGATCTATAAGCATATTGAAGAGGTGAAAGATCAGAAACTGATAAACGACGCGGTGCGTCAGGGGTTCAAACCCTTTGAAACCAAAGTAAAAGAACTCACGGACGACGACATCGAAAACCTGCTCAAAGTGCCCATTCGCCGTGTGTCTTTGTATGATATCAACCGGGCGAATAAGGAGATGAAGCAGATCCAGTCACGCCTGAGGGAGATCAAGGAGCATCTGGATAATCTGACATTTTACGCCACGACTTTTCTTGATAAACTCATAAAAAAATATAGGGAATTTTATCCCCGGCGTACGAAAATCACTTCTTTCAAACAGGTTGATGCCCGGGAGGTTGCGCAGCGAAACCTGTCTCTCAAATATGATAAGGATTCTGGATACCTTGGATATGGAATCAGCAATGGCAATACGCTCTTCAGTGTCTCACCCTATGACCGCGTGCTGGTCATCCGGAAATCTGGGGCGTATGCCCTGCATGAGAGTGTAGAAAAACTCTTTGTAGACAAGGGCATGCTGTATTGCGACTTTGTCGAACCTGAACGAATCTTTACTGTCGTCTACCGGGATGAAAAGGGCTATCCGTGCGTCAAGCGATGTAAGCTTGAGAAATTTGTCCTAAATCGGGGCTATGATCTCATTCCGGAAAGGTGCCGCATTCTGGGGCTGACTACCGATCCGAATCCGCAGGTGCATGTGACCTACAAACCGACCCCGCGCATGCGGGTATTGGAAGAAGAATTTGATGTCTCCATATATCCCGTACGTGGTAATCGCGCCAAGGGCATCAGACTGGCATCCAAAACACTCAAGAGTATCAAGATAATAAAAAAAGCGATACCCGAAGAAAATAAGGATCAGCCACCAGGCGATAGATAAGTTATACCTTGATATGAATCAAGTTTTTACAGGTACTTATGAGGATAGTAATCATAGAAGATACACAACGAGGTTTGAAAAAGGGAGACATCAATATATTAGCGAATAAATGGACTTTAACTATCATTCGAACCTAACGTACGCTGAGCGGTCCTTCATGGGTAGGAGTGGTGTAGGAACCTGCAAAGCATGGGAGCCAACAGCCTCCTGGGTATGTTACTCGTGGTAGCTATATAGATATCGAGCCATCCGTCGTTATCGTAATCTCCCCAGGCTACGCCTTTGTTTATACCGGACGGCGAGGGACTGAACGCCGACGATGCATCTGAGAAAATTGCGTTACCTTCGTTATGAAATACCCGGTAACGTTGGTTATTTTTCGAGACAGCCAGGTCGAGCCATCCGTCATTGTCGTAATCGCCCCAGGCTAAACCGATGATCTGGCCGCTATCTCCGACGCCTGCTGGCTGACACAGAATATTGTGTAAAGGCAGCGGGCTTGCCAGATCCAGATATCACTCATTTAAAAGCAGATTCTATCGGCCCAGTTTAAAATAGGTAGGGTGAACTCGCCCAGGGTTCCGGATCCATTATAAAACCGGCCTGCATCCCCCGATGAGCTCACCAACCTCTAAACACACCAGGACTACATGCTTGGTCTTCTGGAGACCTTCAAATATATTGCCTTAAATTCCTCAAATCACTGTTTGCCAGGCACTTCTCATCTTTATCAGTAGGAAGGTCGGTGACATGCTTTGTGAACCGATCAAGCGACTGGGGATGTTAATGCCGTTTAAAAAGGAGAACATACCATGAAGGTAAAAAACCTGATTAACCTGAGGAAACAAATCGGTCTCCTGTTTCTGATTCTGGCGTTGGCAGGCATTGTCCCAGTCCAATCAGCCGAATCGGCCGAAGGAGAAGCACGGGCCGTTCTGGTGGAAGGTACGGGCACGTATACCCGGCCGATCTCGACAAAATCCAATATCGCACAGCAGTTTTTTGACCAGGGGCTTCGACTGACCTGGGGTTACTATTTTCCAGAAGCCATCGCCTCCCATCAGGAAGCCCTCAGATACGATCCCGGTCACCCGATGATTTACTGGGGTATGGCGCTTGCTATTGGACCAAATCCCAACAGCCGGTATGCAGGCATGCGGGATGATCCGCATGGCGAGGCCTGGAAGGCGATTACGCAGGCGGTTGAGCACATCAATCGGGCGAATGATATGGAGCGGGATTTTATCAACACCCTGTTTATCCGTTTCGACGCAAAAACGCATCCGGTCAGGTCGGACCGCGACCGGGCCTATCTGGATGCAGCTCGCGCCCTCTCCGAAAAATATTCGAACGACCCGGACGCGGCTGCCTTATTCGCGGATGCCTATATGGTCATCGGCAAATGGGACTACTGGGATAAAAAAGGAAGTCCGAGACCCGGGACCACGCAGGTAGCCGCCGCACTGGAAAGTATCCTGAAGCTACGTCCGGACCATCCCGGCGCCAATCACCTGAACATTCACCTGCTGGAGGCTTCCTGGAATCCGGAACGTGGTCTGGTCTCCGCAGATCGGCTGGAAGCGCTCATGCCAATCGCCGGTCACATCGTTCATATGCCTGCGCACATTTATGTTCGTGTGGGGCAATACGACAAAGCCATTGCAATTAATGAACGTTCGCTTGAAGCCGATAAGAAATTCCTGTCCGCATGGGGCGATCATCCGTTTCCGAATATCGGGACCTACCCTCTTTCCGCCAGAATTCACGGGCCGCATGCGCAGGAGTTTATTCGCTACGCAGCGACCGTCCAAGGCAATTATGCCCGCGCAATAGAGGCGGGTCGGCGGTCAGCCGCCGGGATGCAGGGAGATGCCAAATGGTCGAGCCGGGGGCAAAAGAGGCATGCGGCCGTGTGGATGGTGCAGAAGATATTCGGACAGTGGGACGCGCTGCTTGCCGAAGAGGCCGTGCCGGCGGACTATCCCTATCTCGTTGGTCTTCATACCTACACCAGGGGCAGCGCCCACGTTGGCGTCGGTGACCTTGACGGCGCGAAGCGGCAGCTTCAGACCCTCGAAAAGATGCTCCAAGACCCGAAAATTGATTCGGCCCGTATCGGCGTAGCGCCGGTCTCGGCCGTGTTGTCCCTGGCCTACGCCGGTATAGATGGCGAGATCAAAGAAGCCGAGGGCGACCTCGACGGCGCCATCGCCGCCTATGAAGCGGCCGTCGAACTGGAAGACACGTTCCGCTATATCGAACCACCGGAATGGGCCCAGCCGATGCGCCACTATCTCGGTGCGGTTTTACTGAAGGCTGATCGCGCCAAAGATGCGGAGGCGGTGTATCGCCGCGATTTAAGTTGGAACCAAAACAATGGCTGGTCGCTTTTTGGTCTGTCGCAGAGTCTCGAAGCCCAGGGAAGGACCAAAGAAGCTAAAGAGGCACTGGAAAAGTATCAGACCGTCTGGCGGGGTGCTGACGTGAAGCTCGTGCGGTCACGATTGTAGAAAATAGGGTGAGATGCGAAAAAAGCTGAACAAGTTTTATGCAATGGTTAACGTGCTTTATCATCCGTTGCTTATACCACGGCGGATTTTGTACCATATACAGAGATCGAGGTGCTCACGATGCCGATACCTACCGAAGTCTCACCGCAATAACATACGTCCCTTCGAGTATTTTTCTGCACATCATGGATCGCCTCCTTGTCATATTCATCCTCGGTGGTTACAACAGAGGCATGACCGAGTATCTTTCTTTTTTCGGCTATAGTTCCACCTTTGTTTTATCTGTGCACAAAAGTTCCTACTTGGATGGTATAACAGGGGTTTAAGAGGCATACAAGGGGAAAAAGTGCCTACTTTCGGTAAAGTGGGCACTTTTGACTGCATAGTTTACTACAAAGTGTGCAATCGCATCGACCAAAAAGAAAACCGGCTCTCCTGAGTCGGTTTGAATTAATTCCGTTGCATTTTGTCATACATCTGATTATTTGTTATTAGTTACCTTCATTGAAGACCTGATCGTCCCACAGATTTGCTGTATCAGCTTTCCCATTTTCTATGACGGATTTTGTACCTTTGTTACCCTATGCCCCACTGTGCTCAACGCCAATGATACACTTGTTATTATGGGACGGGCAGGTGTCATGCCCAATGTGGCGACATTATTCTCTCCGAGGGAAGTCTAAACGCTGACCTGAAGATTCGTCTCGCCGGTGGTGCTGAAGACGCAATAATTGGATGTGTGCATAATTCATGTTTCAAAGATACTGTATGGTTTTCATTAGGAGGCCAGGTTACTATGACGATCTTAATCATTGCAGTAGTATGCGTTGTGGTCATATCGGCATTTTGCTCTTTGTTGGAGGCAGTTTTATACTCTGTTCCTATTAGTCATATCGAAGCTCTGACAAAGGACGGGAGTAAAGCAGGTCGAATTCTACAACAGTTGCGTGCGGATGTGGAGCGTCCTATCACGGCAATCTTGTCGCTAAATACGATCTCGAACACAGCAGGTGCCGCGATCGTGGGTGGCTTGGCGATAAGTATGTTCGGTCAACAGTGGCTGGTGTACTTTTCAGCATGTTTCACGCTGGTGATTCTCCTTTTTGCAGAAATCATACCAAAAACCGTTGGGGTAAGGTATAGCCGTATCCTGGTAGCTTTTGTTGCTCGTCCACTCCAGATATTGGTCTGGGTTTTTCGTCCCATGATCAGCTTGTGCGGTTTGATCACTGGCCTAATAACACAAAAAAAGGCGGAGCAGCCGATCTCCGAAGAGGAGTTGATAAATCTGGCGCATTTGGGACTAAGGACGGGTGTGATCGAGGCCGAAAAAGTACAAGTGATCCAAAATATGCTTTTGCTGGAATCGAAGAAAGCCGCAGACATCATGACCCCTCGTCCCGTTGTATTTTCACTCAACGCCGACCTTACTATGAAGGAAGTATACCACCAGCACCATCGTATGACCTATAGTCGGATACCGGTCTATGGCAAGGATCCCGAGGATGTGGTTGGGATAGTACGTCGAAACGTTGTACTCACAGCTATCGCCAGTGATCAGTGGGAAGTGACGTTAGAGACTCTGATGGAACCGGTCCACTTTGTGATCCAAACAACTTCGGCAGACACCCTCTTGCGTATGTTTCTTGAACGCCGTCAGCACATGTTCTCGGTGATTAATGAATATGGCGGAATCTCTGGTGTGGTGACGCTGGAAGATGTCATAGAGGAAATTCTGGGTCAGGAGATTGTGGATGAATCCGATCAGGTAGTTGATATGCGCGAGTTGGCTCGCCAGCGTCGTAAACAGATATTGGAACAGTATGGCCCTTGACAATCTTTGGAACCGGATCGTACGCTAAGCAATTTATCCATTCCATAACTTCATCTAAAGGAATGAGTTATAACGATGTCTTAATCACCGGTCCAGTTCTTGAGAAGTCAATGTGGATGATGCGGTCACCGATGAAAACTGCCACACCTGATCTGACTTGATATGTTCCTAACACAATTAAAAACAATGCTTTAGGTCACTTACTTGCGTTAATCTCAAAGAAATTACCGAGCATCTGTCGAATCTTAACGTACGATCCGGTTCCAATGATTGTCAGACCCCATACTCTAAAATACCAGTTGCCGCGCGTCTGTATCACGTCGCTGGTTTTCAGCTTGCATAATTCATCGTGGCGCAGCGCGTGATAGAGCAACGTGGCCAGGATCGCACGATCGCGCTTTCCTTTGTGCGTGTCCGGATCCGGAGCATCCAGGAGACGTTTGGCCTGGTCATCTAAAAGCGCCTGATCTCTTTTACCTTTGAACGTATCCGGATCGGGCGCTTGCAGCAAAGTCCTGGCCTGGTCATCTGCCAGGGCCGGGGTTTTGCCGGTATTGCTTTCTTTCCGTGGGCGTTTTACGCCATCGACCGGGTTATGCGTGACGGCATTCTTATCACACAGGTAATCAAAGAGTGAGGCGAGGGCCGCCAGCTTCCGGCGACTGGTGGCCGGCGCAAGCTGCGTCTGTTTCAATCCATTTCTCCAGGCGATCACATGCGCCCGTGTGATATGGCGCAATTCATATCACTCTATGCCTGTAAACGCCAGGAACTGTTTAATATCACTCAGATATGCCCGTTTGGTCTGCTCGCTGTCTATATTGGCCAGCCATTCTTTTTCGGGCGGTATATCTGAAAGGGCCGGGCACTGCTGCGGGGAAAGCTTCGTTTTTTCCATTAACCCATTTTCGTCTAAATTTATTTTCCGGAGCTGGCGACCGGTCATAGGATCCCCTTTGGAATTTAATATTGATAATCTATTTTATCAATATTAAATCAATGTAGAACTCTGCAGAAATATGGCATTGGGATTGTGGAATTGTGGGATCGAAAGGATTTGCGCCTTTTTAATATGACGTTATTTTGAATAACATTATTTCTTCAACCCAACTTTCTGTTCCATTACTACTCAAAGGCCAGTACTTTCTCACCCTGAATGCCTTCTTTCGATCGGGGATCCAAACAAATAACGGCGGTGGTTAGGATCTTTGGAATCATACGATTGGAGCTTGGGGGTCGGCTCATTCCGACTAATTGGGTATGGAACTGTCTCTTGCCGATATATTGACCAGGGACACCGGTCATCTAACAAACCTCGCCTGACAGCGTACGATCATTTTATTTAAAATATAGATTATCCTGAATGGCTCAGGGATCATCGGCCTCACAGATGGTCCGGACCAACTTGAGCATATCGGCGCCGTATTTGTCCGCTTTGGCCTGACCGATGCCGTGGGCGAGCATGAGGTCATCAAATGAGTCGGGACGGAGCATGGCGATATCGCGCAAGGTTCGATCGCTCGCGATGACATAAGGAGGGACGCTTTCTGCTCTGGCGGTTTCGATGCGGAAGGTTCTCAAAGATTCGAATATTTCGTTGGCCAGTCTGTCGAACTCTTTTCCGGGGAGGGCAGGGCTATAACTCGGTTTTCTGCGGCCGGTAGTACGTTCCTGTACTACATTACGCCTGAAAGAGGGTAATCTCAATTGGGCAGGACGTTTCTCGAATATAACAGCCCGCCCCACTTCGGTGACGGCCACCACGGGCCGATCACCGCCTTGAAAATCCACCCACCCGGCGGTTACACATCTGAGTATCAGACGTGTCAGCCATTCTTCAGGATAGGTTTTGAGCGTACCGAAGGTCGGGGTTTGATGAAGATGAGCAAATTTCAATCGCTCATCTTCGGCGCCGCGAAGGAGATTTACAGCGGCTTGTATGCCGAACCGTCCGTGGACACGTGCCACCCCACACAGCGCTTTTCGGGCGATAACGGCCGTCTCATCTGGATCAAAAGCCAGTTCGGGCGACTCCAGGCACACATCACATCGTTTACAGCCGTGAAGCGTTTCATCTTCATCACCGAAATACCGCAGTATGGCATCATGACGACAATCCCCGCCTTCCACCCACTGCATCAGTTCAAGAAACAGCCCCCATTTATGTCGTACATTTTCTTCAGGCAGCGCTTCTCCTTCCGAATCGCTCTCGATCAGCCGCCGCCGCAATGCCATATCTCCGGGAGAAAGAAACAGCAGACAGGTGGCCGGGTCCCCATCGCGGCCGGCCCGTCCTACTTCCTGATAATAGGATTCTATAGACCCCGGTGGCGCCAGATGAATGAGGGCACGTACATTCGATCGGTCGATCCCCATTCCAAAAGCATTGGTGGCCACGATCACTTCGATCTCACCGGCGGCGAATGCGCTCTGTACCTGTTCCCGTAAACCGCCGCTCATCCCGGCGTGATAGCCCACAGTCTGCCATCCTTTTTCCGCCAGCCTGTTTGCTTCTTCTTCAGCACTGCGGCGGGTTGGGGCATAGATGATGGCGGTGCCCTTGTCCTGGCCGGGTGCCGTGAGAGATTCGGCCAGCAGTTCATCCGCATGGCTGTTCCGCTCACGACGGCTTCGAGTCTCGATAACCCGTAAGCCCAGGTTGGGCCTCGCAAATCCACGAATCTGCTGGGGGGTATCCGGCGGTAGGCCGAGCCGTTCGAGGATCTCATCTCGTACCACCGGCGTGGCGGTGGCCGTACAAGCCAGTACGCGGACCCCGTTTAACTGCTTGATAACAGCGCCGATTTGCATATATTCGGGACGGAAATCATGACCCCACTCACTGATGCAATGGGCTTCATCGACAGCTACGAGCGGGCAGTCCATCTGCCGGATCAGATTTCGGAATACGCCGAGCGTGAGCCGCTCCGGCGCCACGTAAATCAGTTTATACGCCCCTTCGATCGCCGCCTTCAGTCGCCTTTTCATCTCATCGCCATCGAGGGTCCGCGCCAGATAGGTAGCCGGTACGCCTCGTTCCTCCAGAGCGGAGACCTGATCATGCATTAAAGATATCAAAGGCGAAATGACCAGGGTGGTGCCGGGAAACATCGATGCGGGCAATTGATAAGAGAGGCTTTTTCCGCCGCCGGTCGGCGCAACAAGCAGCAGACGGCCTTTGTCGAGCAGGGTTTCGATGGCTTCACGCTGACCAGGGCGGAAGGCGTTAAAACCGAATTTTAAAAGGGAAGTTTCGAGATTCATTGATTAATGGTGAATGGTGAACCCCGCAGCGCTCGGTGGAGCCCGCAGGGATCAGCAATGGTGATAGGCGAGTGTGTAAAAATAATGTATGCAGGTCAAGGATTATTATTTGGTTATATTGATAGGGTATGCTTTAATTTGACCTTGGATACAGACAACCCAGAACAGCACATTTCTGATTGGAGAAATTATGGATGAACATGCTCGGGTGATCGATATAGACCGGGAGCCGATTGAATTGTATAAGATCCTTAAAATAGAGAATTTAGCGCAGAGCGGCGGTGAAGCGAAACATGTGATAGCCGATGGATTCGTTCGCGTTAACGGCGTGGTGGAAACACGAAAACGAAAAAAGATCCTGTCCGGAGATGTGGTTGAGTTTGAGAGCATTAAGCTCCGCGTTCGGCTAAAGCGAAAGGCATGAAACGCGAACCCAAATGCAACTTCCATCCAGCATCTCCAAGCATTGGATCCCCGCATAATGACTGCGGCGATGGCAAACTTTTTGTCTTTTGTCGTTTAGGAACCTGTCTTATATCTCTATAGTCGGAATTGGAATGAAAATCTCGTAGGTGGATTTAATTTAATGGTAGGTTTATAGTTTAATTTTGAGGAGGTTATTTTCGAGTTGGGTTTCGTATTTGGTCAAGGGGCGACGCGCGCGTCCCCAGACCGGGGTGCCTTCTATGTTAAAACAGGCGGCGTGGCAAGGGCATAAAAATTGCTTCGTCGCAATTTCATATCGTGATATATCGCAGGCCTCTTGGGCACAGACGCCTGCCAGAATGGATGCTCGTGTGGGATAAAACATTGGAAGACGTAGCCAACCCATCTTCTTTGCCGTATATCTATTCGGTGGTCGGTTCTGTGATTATGAACTATACAATCGCCTGGCTGTAAATGCGGATGAATATCCAAACCGTGGCATCGGGCGCAAAGGTGGCTCTGGTCCTATGGTTGGCGTTTGTGTTTCACGCGTTCTTGATCCATCATGCCTTTACCTTGATTCCCTTCGAGGCGACGATCTATGATGCGGGCATCGAACTGATCAACATGGCCATAACCGGGGTCTTGTTTGTGGTGTGGCGACGGAGATAAACAGCTTTAATTCATCATTTCCTTCAACACCCACTCATCCGGATCAAGGATGATTTTCGTGGGCTTGTCATCAAGGCCTATCGTGAAGGTCTGATCACGTTCGGTGGATTGGATGGTTTCGCGGGTCGTGTTTCCTGCACTCTGAAGCGACAGCATCAGCGGCATCCGGTATGTGACCCCTTCCTGGGCCTGACGGATCCGGACAGCCACCTGTTTCTTCGGATTATCCCAGGTCCAGGTGAGCTGGTAGACCGGATGGCCGGTTTCGTATACCCATTGTTGGAAAAACCAGTCCAGCGGTCGTTCCGCATGGAATTCCATCACCTTCTGCAAATCGCCGGTGAGCGCATTTTCATCCCGATAGGTCCGATAATAATCACGAATGCCGTTGAAGAAGGCGGTATCGCCCATGATACCACGGAGCATATGCAGCACCCAGCCGCCCTTGACATAGTGGTAACCGGTCAGCACATCTGAAAGATCGGTGATGCGTGAATCATGAATCGGACCGGGATTACGCTCGAAAGCTCTCAAGTAGCGCTGTTTGCTGCCCTGCATACTCTGAATGAATCGATCCCGTCCGTAGGCGCGTTCGAAATAGAGGGCGCCAAAATAGGTGGCGAAGCCTTCGCTGAGCCATACATGGTGCCAGTCGGACTCCGTTACCGAATCGCCAAACCACTGGTGGGCAATCTCGTGGGCGATGGTGCCTTCATTCTGTTTGGTCCCGCGGATACTCCGTTCGGAAAAAAAGATGGCGCTGGCGTTTTCCATGCCGCCATATCTTGTCGATGATTGTACGAGGGCAAGCTTCGCATAGGGGTACGGTCCGATCATGGTGGAATACAACTCTAACATTTGCAGCGCCCGGCTGAAATCTGTTATGCCGTTTTCCCGGTCTTCAGGATACAGGTAATAGGACACCGGAATACCATTCCATGATCCGGCGTGAACGATGGAGAAGTTCGTGGCGCCAACGACCATACAGTAGGTGGGGATCTCTGTAGCAGACTGCCAGATGGTGCGTTTCAATCCGTCCTGGAGATGGGTGGTTTCTATCAGTCGGCCATTGGCAACCACGTCGTATCCTTCCGGGGCGGTCACCTCAAACCTGACCGTGGCTTTGTCGTAGGGATGATCAATCGAAGGGAACCAGTGATGCGCCCTGTTTGAAAAATTATCTGCAAATATGGCTCTGTTACCGAATTTATTATTCTGAATGAAGAGACCATCTTTCGGTTGACCATGGTAGAAAATGGTCAATTGTGTTCTATCCCCCGATTTATAGGTCCCTTTCAGCGTCACGGTAAGCCGCTCACCCTCGTGTTTATACGCAGTCTCGACATCCTGTTCCAACACCCGATCGATCGTCAAGGCGCCGAAATCGAGAGGAATTTCAGTGATCCCTGTTCCGGTAAAGGAAACAAGGATGCCGGTTTCGCCCGTAATTACACTGTCGATTGGGTCGAGGGTTAACCCGATCCGATAATGAATGATGTCGATGCCCGCCACACGTTTATAGCCATCAGCAGCAAACACAGAAGAAATATTCAAAAGCAACAGGCATACTATACTTCCAGCGAAGGGTCGCATACGAAATCCTTTGATTATGTGCATGAAATGAAAACATGGAAGCTAGGCTAGTTCGTAATACCAGGCCATAAATTAATCTTAAAAAAATCGGGTGTCAAGTCCGGAACACGTAGAGCATTCTTTGTCCTATTGACATAATGAAACAGATTTGGCATATTTGATATAAGTCGGTCGGATCATGATTCTATTGATTATTAAAACGGTCAAAAGTCCCCTGAGGAGAAATCATGCATCCGGTTTACAGGTCGTTCATCGGCCTACTCGCGATTATACTGAACGTATGTCCTGTCTATGCGCAGACCAGGCCGACGTTTGATTCTGCCTATGGTTCGACGGGCAGCAGTGGTGGGCTGTTCGACACGCCCTTCGGGATAGCAACAGACGCCGCCGGTAATGTCTATGTGAGTGATTTCACCAACAACCGGGTTCAAAAATTTGACAGCGCCGGCAATCATCTTTTGTCATTGGGCAGTAACGGCAGTGGCCAGAGTCAGTTCATCACGCCGCACGGCGTGGCGACCGATGCGTCGGGGAATCTGTTGTCGGCGATACGGACAACCACCGTGTACAGAAGTTCGACACCAACGGAACCTTTATCACCGAATTCGGCAGCGCCCAGTTATCCTTCCCTCTCGGGATTACGTTAGATGGTGCCGGTAATGTATATGTCTCGAATGCGATGCCCAGACGCAGTCGGTTCCGGTGAATATTGCCGGACGGCTTATCGAGGTGTCCATCCACAGCGCATTCGACCGGGTGAACAATCACCCGAATCCATTTAATCCGAGCACAAGTATCAGCTACGATGTGCCGCAGCAGGCGCACATCACGCTGGTCGTCTACAATGTCCTGGGCCAGGAAGTGGTGCGTCTGGTGGATGAGTTCAAGCAACCTGGTCTTTACATAGCCATCTGGCAGGGTCGCAATATCAACGGTATAGGCGTCTCCTCCGGCGTGTATTTCTACCGGTTGTCAACGAGCACCGGTTTTGTTAAAAGTAAGCGTATGACGTTATTGAAGTAAGGCTCATGATGAATTCGGGGAGCGAGGGATCGCATAAGTAGAGGTCGACCTCGAGATCAGACAAAGCAAATAATGGGACGAAATGTCCTCCGGATTTGTGATGAAAATGAGACATAACAGCGTATGACAAGGTATACTTCCGGATACTCGAATTATCCAAATAGAGCAAGATATACGGGGCGTTGTTCCTTGTTCTCCTGGCATGGTTTTTCCACGGGTATTGGTATTCTCTGTACCATTCTGAGTTTACAGTTATCTACGACCTCTTCTATAGCACAGGACACCGTGCCATCGGATTCGCTCCAGAGTGACCTGTTTATGATGGCGGATTCTCTGAATGCGCGTTATGCGGGCCAGGGTGCCCCTGTGGACGATGGACCGCCGTCTCAAGGGATTGCCGGGCGGTTTCGGTTCGGGCGGTCCTTATCTCCATTGAATCATCATGGCGATAATGTGTTTCAGGATGTTGTATACACGCCCCGACTTATTAATGCCATCAGACGCTTAAAATCCGATTTCACATGGTCGCCCTATGATCCCGGACAGTCGGGGAATACGTCCTATGATTACCTCTATAATCAGGATGGCGCGGAGACGGCGTCTTATTTCGCCCGTTTAATTTTTGAGCGTCCTTTAAGCGCGGAAACCCGGGTTGGGTATCGATTCGAAGGACGCTATGATGATCTATCAGGTCCCTTTCCCAATCAACATGCTTCAGACCTCGACGTTCACGGTAGGGTTACCTACCGAATCTCCCCTTCCTTAGCCATCTCTTTTGATGTCCTGGGCATGGATAACGGCTGGCATTTTAACCGGGGTAATAGTGTCTATACAGACCGGGCTCGTTATATGCTCGAACAATTGAATACCTGGCGTGCTCGAACCGGTGGTCTTGAATTAACATGGAAAGGGACGCCTGGCCCCAGGGTCTCCTATCGTATCTACAGTCGTGTTCTTACCCGTCAATGGGCAAGCGACCCTCCCGATCCGGCGCTGTTAAGACTGCCTTCTTCCGGAGATATCTTGCCTGTCACTCAGCCCCAACCGGCGGGTGTTTTACCAGAAGATGAATCTTTTATTAACAACATTTATCCTGTTGTGTCTACGGCTGTCTCCACATCAAAAAAAACGATGAGATCCATTGAAAACGGCGCTGAACTGACCTACCAAATAAGTAAAGACAATCTGATCACGGTTGGTGTGGAATCACAATTTCATAGGAAAACCCATTTTCAGCACTGGCAGACTTCAACCATACTTGACCGGTTTGATCTGGCTGTTCAACCCAGGGAAATTTCACTGTACTTCTCCGATCAATTTCGTTTCTGGCGCCTGATGATGGCAACCGGGTTACGATACGATTTGTATCAACCTGGATCATCCAGTCTCTCAAATCTCATACGTACAACGATTGACTCCCGGGTAGCACAGGAGCCTGTCCGTCAGATCCTACTGAGCAACGGTGGTCTCGCGGAAACCACGCATCTCCTGAATCCGTATTTCTCCGTTGCCTATCCCTCGAACAACTATACGGCGCATATGAATTTCGGTATTTCATCTCGCTCACTCACACTGGCCGACCGTTATAGCCGCCTGGGGACGACCTATGCCGATTATTACGTGTCGACGCTGATACCCCGTCGGACAACATCACTCGAAGTGGGCGTTGGCAGCAGCAGGTCTGACTATACCGCCGATGTAACCTGGTTCTATCGCGATACGGAACGATATGAATCGATGTTCGGACCAGATGTATTACCTCAGGCCCTCTCGAATTATGCTGGATCATGGGGCCGGATAAATCGTGGATGGCGCAGACAACGAGGTATTGAAGCATCCTATGTGCGTCGGTCCACACCGGTAGGCGGGTCTGGTATACGTATTTCAGGGCGCCTGTCGTATTTATACCTTTTCAATCTGGGAGATATCAGAAGACGAGATCTATCCATCGCTCCCGGACAACCGGTTAATCCCGGCGATTTAACCACATTCGATGCAAGGGTAAATGATTTCTGGAACCGTCGCCACTGGATTGCCATGAATGCCTCGCTACGTTTATTTTCAGGCGCCACCTTTACCATGGTTGGACATTTACAAAGCGGCGTGCCTTATCTGGGGTCTATAAAAGGCGTCAGCGGAACCCGGACGCAGGGCGTGCTTTTTGGTCCCTGGATGAGACGATTTGATGGGCGGGTGGATATTCCCATCCGGATCGGCCGTAGGTCCACGACTTTATTACTGTTCTTTGAAGGGCGGAATCTCACCGACCGCACCATTGTTGATGTTATTACCGATCCGGTATCGTTTGAAAACACCGGACAACCGGATAACAATACGGTAAGTCAAACACAATGGGTGTATGGACCGGCGCGGTCGATATGGACTGGTGTTGGTATAAATTGGTGATTGGTGATTTCACTTTGGTACACTTTCCGCTTACCACCTGCGTGGATGACGGTTTGATGACCTATTCAGACTAATCTGTAAAATCTGTCCGGTAGTAAAATTGGTGATTAAGTAGTCGAGAAGTTGGAAAATCGGCTCATTTATCGGGATTTATTATGTGTATCCGAAATTGGCGATTGATTTGTATGTTAGGTATCACCCTCCTCGGGTGTAATAATATAAGACCGGAGTCTCGGAGCGGTCCGGTGATTGATAGCAGTCGTATTATTGCCGTGGCCGATTTTACAAGAGGCACCCTCACTCCTCCTCTCACGCTTCTGGTAAAACATTTTTATTATGGGACACAGCCGGCAGCCTGGAGTGTGGTTTCTTCAGGTGTCAATACTCCTGTTACCCGTTTTGAGACCGCAGCCGTATATGCCAATACACCGCGGCAGACGCCTGCTGGACAGTTATTACCCGGATTAGGTTTAACCCGTGTTTTCACGGTGCCGAATATTCATTCGGATGGGAATAAGACGCTTTGGATTCATCTGGCCCCCAGACAACAATTTCCGGCGTCTCCATTTCAGAACTCCGAACCCGCTGTCCTGGTTTATATAGAAGGCGGTCCCATCTATGGCGGATTACGTCTTGAGGGGATTCTCGATCCTCAGGTGACCGCAGAATCCATACCCCGATTGCTGGTGGACGCCCAGGTGCTTAGGGCTGACCTGGCATCGGATGGGGTCTCGATTATTTATGTAGACATTGCAAACAAAGTTTTTTCGTTACCCAGAGGACAAACTGAATCTGCCCTGGTTGTTGATCTGGTCGCCCGGTTCGGCCATGTCACGGTGAAAGGAATTCGCTGGCATCCTCAATTGTTAAATACCGTGAATATCCTGATCAACAGAGGTGGTTTATCGGATGAGCTCTGGTCCACTTCGGCCACATCCTCTACTTTGACACGGGTGTTTTTGGATCCCGCCGCATTACCTGATGTGGTCAATCCCGCAACGATTGCCCAGTGGGAGGAGAACACAAAAGATATACCGTATGATCAGTGGAAAGTACCGGCGCCGGATTCGTTTCAGGACTGACGCGGGCATCGGTGCTTGTGGCATGTGCCGGGGTAGTTATTAATTGTTTTAAGGTGTACCAAGGGTGTCTTATGAAATACAGCAGACAGATGGTTTTTTATCTTATGTTGATGGTGATGACAGGGAGCCAATGTTTTCTGTTTCGGTCGGGACACCTTAATATTGGATCCTCCGTTAAAGAGGACTATGAGACAGGGCAAACCCGGTATAAAAAAGGCGAATATCCTGCTGCGGAAACCCTTTTTAGAAAAGTACTGGAAGCCGATGGGCGCGCTGTCTTCGCTAAATACTGGCTTGGTTTAGCGCTTTACCAGCAGAACAAAATTTCCGCTGCCCGAAGTCAATTTATTCAAATCACGTCGCTGAGTCGCAACCTGCCTCATGGCTATCATGGGCTCGGGCTGATTGCCTTAAAGGGTAAACATCGTAAATTCGAAGCTTTGCGGCGTTTCAGAGAAGCACTGAAAAAGGATCCGCAATTCGTCGATGCGCAGTGGCAACTGGCTTTGACCCGACTATCTCTATCACGAGGATTGTTCGGCGCCTTCGCCATGGGACAGATCCGTCAGGAGTTCCTGCGGGTTATCGAGCTGGCCCCGGATCATCCGGAGGCGTTTTTTATACTCGGGAACACCTATTATGATTACGGCAAATTAGACGAAGCTGACCAGGCCATTCCATTCTTTGAGAGACAGATTGCCGTGCGTCCGGAACATGAGGAAGCCAGGTATCAGTTAGGATTGGCGTATATTGATGTGGATCGGATTGAAGAAGGTATTTCTATGCTCGAGATGATTCGAGACCGAAATCCTGATTGGACCATACAGATCGATCAGGCCGTTGCCGAGGCTAAATTCAGGAATGCGATGATCCGCGCTGATAGTGTGTTCATCGTGCTCGAAAGGCTATCGGAAAAAGAACGCCGGCTGTATTATGATCTCTCTCATGTCATGCCGGTGGATCAGCAGATGGATATGGATAGGATGCCGTTACCAGAGGCGGGAAAACTGGCGTTGGGCTATTGGAAGGAACATGATCCTACACCTGAAACACAAGATAACGATCGCTTGGTGGAACATTGCCGGCGCGTAGCCTATGCCCGAAGACATTTCGGGCGGGGTATCTGGCCGTGGGACCGGCGGGGAGAAGTATATATCCGCTATGGCGAACCGGCCAGTCGCGAGACCTATCTGGACGACGACGCCACGACCCCGGGCGCCGTTTCAACCGCCCAGTTCGGTGTCCGGCAGATTGAAAAATGGGTATACAAAACGCCGCCCTTGGAATTCGAGTTCGTAGATCAGGGCGCCAATTATGTATTCGACACACCTCTGGTGGCGGCCACCGGTGATATTTCGGCGCTGGCTGAAAATGCCATGTATGATCAGGGGGCCCTGCTGGATGAGATGACTGTTCGAACGCCGTCTGTTTACACAGATGAAATAGAACAGGGACCTCCTATCCGATTTTCTTACAGTCTTGCCGTGTTTCGAGGGGCGGATGGGCAACCGGAGTTAGAAATAGATTATGCCGTTCCAGCCAATGAACTGGTTTTTGATGGGCAACGCGCCGCGCTGGAAACTGCCGTCGTGCTGTTCAATGAAGACTGGCAGGAAGTGATAAAAGTGATAGAAGAAAAAACCATCAACGTCGTGTCCGGCGCAAACCGCACCTATCAGGTGGCCATGTACAGGCGTACAATCCCTATCCCGATTGGCCCCCATCATTTTGCGTTGCATATAACCGATGCCGGGACCCAGAGGAGCGGGATATCCAGGCAGCCTCTATATGTCATCGGATATGATCCGAATCAATTAGGTATGAGCGATGTGAGGCTGGCTTCCGGTATTGATCCGGCCACCGAAGGACCCTTCATACGTGGTGGTCGCCGACTGATCCCCAATCCGGCCGGCGTTTTCTCCCCTGCTAAACTTGTTATGTTGTATTTTGAAATATATAATCTTTCAAAAAACACCGAGGGACGGACCCACCTGTCTATCGAATACACCATCTTTCCCCTATCCGGCGGTGACCAGCCGGTCGTCTCAATGATCGGCGCTCATACGGTGAAGAAAGAGGAAGGACGCGAATTCGCCCTCCTTCAGGAAGAAGAGGGTGTACAGACGGACCTGCAGCGCGATATCGCCATCGATATGAGCCAGGCCCAACCCGGCCGGTATGCCCTTCAGGTAACCATTACGGATCAGCATCGGCAGGTTTCGGTGGATAGAACGGTGTTATTTCGGTTGGTGGAGAGGTAGAAGTCGGAATCCTATAACCAAGGAGAACAACATGGCCCATTTGGACCCTTTATCCCGATCAGAACTCCCGCAATTTGAAACCTTTTTCGAACGATATGACCGGATTCGCGGATTCCTGCCCAACTCAATCCTGACTATGGGCCGACGTCCGGGCATAGCCGAAGCATTTATGGCTCTCAATCAAGCGATTCTTTACGAGGGCACTGTAACCGAGGAGTTGAAGATGCTCATCAGCCTGGTCGCCTCCCAGGCCGCCGGGTGCCGGTATTGTCAAGCTCACATGGCCAACCTGTCGAGTGTCTATAAGAACTCAGATGAAAAGATCCAGGCCGTGTGGACCTTTGAAACCAGCGATCTGTTCAGCCCGGCTGAACGGGCAGCTTTGCGCCTGGCCTGGCACGCCGCTGTCGTTCCCAATGTGGCGACGGCGGACGATTTCGAGGATTTAAAACGGTATTTCACTGATGATGAAATCATAGAGATCGTGGCCTCCATTTCTCTTTTTGGTTACCTGAACCGATGGAATGATACGATGGCCACCGACCTGGAGGAACCCCCTGCTAAGGTCGCAGGTAGAACCATTGCCGAGGTAGGCTGGTCCCCCGGCAAACATGGTTGAATTCTTATAACGCGTGAGAAATCGGGAACACTTATTTCTTTGGCGATTTTGTCCACATATCGATCTCTACAGCGATCCCATCACCAAGGAAATCAGGAATCGAATCATGTTTAAATCCAGCGCCTACACCGTATGCTTTTCGGTTGATCGTCCATCGGACAGAGGCAGCCAGTAGCCTGGTGGGCTGACCTGGAAGGGTAAATTCTTTTACATCTTGGGGGAATTCGATTTCTTTCGTGACGCCGTGCATCGTAAAATCTCCGACAGCCACACATTTTTCATCCCGTTTGATGATCCGCCGACTGGTGAAGGTAATGGTGGGGTATTTCGCGACATCGAAAAAAACTGGACTTCGCAGATGGTCGTCTCGACCGGCAATCCCGGTATTAATACTGGTGGCCTGGATCACCACGGTGACTGACGCATGCGGGATGTTATCCCGGTCATACGAAATGGTGATCTGAAAGTCCATAAACTTCCCTGACACCCGCGTAATTCCGCCTGCAATCGGCACCGAGAATCCAACCGTGGAATGATTCGGTTCAACTTCATAAATCAGCTGTCCGAACGCCAGTCGGACGGGTAAAAAGAAAAGCGTCGCGATTAAGAGAGAGAAAAGGGTCTTCATTCTGTTTTCCTTTGTTTTGCTGGCAGGCATTACAACATGGCATACGCGGTGGTAGGAACAAAGCAAAGAGGTAACTTCCCCAATTGCTGCTGGTGGCTTTCAATTTCAAGCCGTTATTTACTGGTTAGATTTTCAATTTGGACGAGAGGTTTATACTCTGGTCTGAGCCCAGGAGATGAACATGGCCGAACCTGTTATATATCTCAACGGTAAAATGATACCCGAATCACAGGCCGGTCTCAAGGTCTACGATGCCGGTATCGTACTTGGCGCAACCACAACCGAGATGACGCGGACGTTCCGGCAGAAGCTATTCCGGATCGAAGACCATATAGACAGGCTCTATCAGTCGCTGCGATATATGGATCTTGATATCGGGATGACGCCGCCGGAGTTAATCGGATTATCGAAAGAAATAACCGCCCACAACGCCGCTTTGATTATGCCGAATCAGGAACTCGGGCTGATCCACTTTGTGACGCCCGGCGAATTTACTGCCTATGCCGGATCTGCCGCCGGCAAGCAGGAGATGAAACCTACCGTCTGCCTGCACACCTTCCCAATACCGTTCGATCTCTGGGCTGATTTCTTCCTAAACGGTATCCACGTGGTCACCCCGTCCACACGGCATGTCCCGCCGCAATGTGTAGACCCTAAGATGAAAAATCGCAGCAGAATGCACTGGTATCTGGCCGACCGGGAAACACATCTGGCCGACCCGAAAGCCATCACGCTTCTTTTGGATCTTGACGGTAACATCACCGAGACCGGTGGTGCCAATTTCCTGATCGTACGCGACGGGGTAGTCCTTTCACCGACCCTGCGCAACATCCTCCCTGGCGTAAGCCGCCAGGTCGTCATCGAAATATGCGACAATCTGGGTATTCCGTTTATCGAAAAGGATCTGCAGGTCCACGACGTCGTCAACGCCGATGAAGCCTTCGTGACGACCACGCCTTACTGTATGGCTCCTTGCACCCGCATCAATGGCATCACGATCGGTGACGGGAAATCAGGGCCTATGTTCGATCGCCTGATATCAACATGGAGCGAGAGAGAGGGGATAGATGTGGTAGGACAGGTGTTGGGAAAATAACCGGATGACTGTGTTCAACGGGACCTATCTACTGAGTGTAATCATCGGATCCACCCGTATAGCCCTGCGCGCCGGAAGCCGGCAGGCCAGCAGCGCGACGGCGATAAGGAAGGGGGAGGCGCCGGTGAACGTGATCGGGTCTGTGGCGCCGATGCCGTAGGGCAGGCTTTCGGGAAACCGTGTGCCCAGAACATATGAGGCTGCGTATAGGGTACATACATCGCCGGCCGGGGTGACGCATCGTTGGTCGTCTTACTCTCCATGTTCCATTCCCAGACCATCATAAGACGGTCTGGATCGGGATAGGGCAGTAGACGTAGCAGCACAGTGTTGACCACGCTGAACATCACGGTATTGGCGCCGATGCCCAGTGCCAGCATCAACAGGACAATCATGGTGAAACCTGGTCGTTTCAATAGCATACGAACCGTATAGCGCAGATCTTGTATGAAGATATTTACTGGTGGACCTCTCATCTGACACTCAGGTGACTATTTCAACTTATTTCCTAAGGATATTCTATAGACTGGAAGGACCTTAAAAAGGTTGGGCGGCATGTCCTATCGGGAATTTATTATGCGGGGTATATGGGGATGTGCTTATCCTGACAGAATATATTTTTACTCTCACTACCGTCCACATTATGCAGATTAGTCTGAATAGGCCATCACACTGTCATCCCCGCAGGTAGCAAGCGGGGCTCTATGGTAGACATTGGACAAATGGATACTCGATAAAAGCCATCGGGCATGACAAATTAACACAATACTAAAGTCATAATAAAAAGTGTACGGGATTGAAATTTTTGCCTTGATATTTAAAGTATATTATAGATCATTAGTATTAGAGATATCTTCTCTTCCATCTCCTTCCAGATATAAGGTTGTCCCCATGCCCTTCACCTTCTCAGAACAACATATCATTGATTATTACCACAACGGGTACACCGTTTTCCAGAGCATTCTGCCGTCATCGCTTGTACAGGATCTACGACGGGTTACCGACCGAGCCCGCGAGATTATCCGGGAGGACAACGGTCCACAAGTGCAGCGAATGCAGCCTGTCGGAAAGTACGCAGACCGGATTGACATGCAACCGTTCCATGATTATGAAGAACTACCGGAACTTATTGATGCCTGCCATCGGGTGCTCAGTCCCATGCATCAGCTTGAAGGAAGCGCACGAATGGCCATCCTTTTTGAACCGGCAGACCGCCCATGGTGCACGGTGTGGCACAGGGATATCACAGCGAAAACGGATCATGTAAACCCGGAGGAGTTTGCTGTACTTACGAGGGATGCCGCATTCTTCACGCAGGTCAATTGTGCTCTTTATACCGATGTCAGCACCTGGTACGTGCCGGCCAGCGACGGGCGGCCGGATACAGAATCAGAAATCCAGGCATCCGGCCTGCAGCCGAATACGGACAGTCTGAGCGCCGAGGAAGCTGAAAACACGAACCTGACCTATTGTCATACCATGCCGGGTGCGGTGCAACTCGTCCTGGAACCCGGAGACTTCGCTCTGTACCGTCCCAACGCCTGGCACATCGGTAATTATGCCCCCTACCGTAAGCGCGCCACACTCCACGACAACGTCTGGAAACCGGAAACGCGCGCCTGGTACAAACGGTGGTATCAAGCGCGAAGGCAAGCGAGGAATTAAAAATATCCTTACAGTAAGGTCCCACACGACCGAAATAACCGAGGAGATCGCATTGACTGAACTCGCAGAAAACATTCAGGCGGCGGAAGTCCGACTGCCCTGTACAGATCTGAAAGAAGATCTACCCTTTTATACTAAGACACTGGGGTTTCGTCTGGACACGATATTCCCTGCTGATGATCCGGCGGTCGCCGTGTTGTCCGGGTATGGACTGCGGATTCGGTTGGAGCGCGGGGCAAAGGAGGCGCCGGGGACCCTGAGGCTGTTATGTCGGACCCCCGAGACGGTTGCGAACGGCGAGTGTGTATTGGTAGCCCCCAACGGGACCCGAATCGAAATTGTAGACGCCAGCGTGCCGCTGGAGAGGCCGGAAACGAAGCACGCGTTTGTGGTCCGACGGCTCAAGGACAACACGCCCTGGGTGATTGGTCGGGCGGGTATGCACTATCGGGATTTAATCCCTAATCGACTGGGCGGCAGAATCATAGCCTCGCATATCCGGATTCCCGACGCCGGTCCGGTGCCGGATATGGTACATTATCATACGGTCGGATTCCAGCTGATCTTCTGTTACGAAGGCTGGGTCAGGTTGGTATACGAGGATCAGGGGCCGCCGTTTATTCTGAAGGCTGGGGATTGTGTGATACAACCCCCCGAAATACGGCATCGGGTGCTTGAATCATCCGAGAATCTTCAAGTGATAGAAATCGGAGTGCCTGCGGAACATGTCACGACGATCGAGCATGAAATGGATCTGCCCACCTCCGTCTTAAATCCGGATAAAGATTTTAGCGGTCAGACCTTCTGCCGGCATGAGGTAGAGAAGGCCGTCTGGGCGCCCTGGAGACTGGAAGGGTTTGAGTTTCGGGAAACAGGCATCGGGGCGGCCACGGCCGGGGTGGCATCTGTACAGGTCGCCCGTGCTGTCGGTGGGGCCTACGGGCAGGTCACCAGCCACCATTCGGACATCCTGTTTACCTTCGTGATGGAAGGCGCGATGACCCTTCACGGAGAAGGGCAGGGCGGCCACGCGCTTACTGCAGGCGACGCCTATGTGATCCCTCCTCATTTGAGAACATCTCTATCGGACTGTTCTGAAGATCTGGAACTGCTTGAGGTATCCCTGCCGGCAGATTTCGAAACGATCCTGCATGCGAACGAAAGCCTGTCATGATCATGTTGATTTATGCCAGATCACATGACAAAAGTTTTTTCTGCTCAATCATTCCATGGAAGCCAATATCATTTCCGGAGGCTTATCACATAATTCATCGCCCGTTTAATTTTTTATTGATTTTTTCAAAGTTTCAACTTGTTGTAATTAATCATTTTAGATAAGTATGACTTTTCCGAACATATAAAATTGACTATCTCAAAACACACCATAGCTACCTTGGTTAGTCGGCATTGGGTACCCATCGTTGTTACGATGCTGACTGGGTATTTAAGTTTAGCGAACCTTGGGGATCGGTATCTCTGGCAGGATGAAGCCAGAACAGCTGTCGGTGCGCGAAATCTGTTAAAATACGGATATCCAAGCTATTGGGACGGCAGGAGTTTTGCTGCTGATCCGGGTGATTTCGCAGGGCGCAATCACGGGTTTTACACAGTACACCCACCCCTACCCTATTATCTTGTCGCTCTATCATTTGTCGCATTCGGACCGGATACAGTATCGGCGCGGTTGCCTTTCGTCCTCCTGGGCATGGCCCTTATTCCGTTGGTATATGCATACGTTCGATACACGTTTAAAGACCAGGCCGTCGCCCACTTGGCCGTCATATTTCTTGCACTGAATGTCCCTATGTTGCTGCACGTCCGGCAAGCTCGGTATTATGCGATTTTGATGTTCGCTGGGATCTGGTTTTTATTTGCTTATCAACAATTGATGGACGAGAGAAAAAAAACAGCGCCGTGGCATATGACCGCAGCTGCCGTAGTATTGTTCTATACCCACTATACCTCATTCGCTGCACTTATGCTTGCGGTCACAGTACATTGGATATGGGTTTATAGGGGACGATTTTCCGGTTTGTATTTTCGTAGTATGTTGATTACGGCTATAGCCGCTTTCGCCTGGTTAGTATTTACAAAATTATATTCGTCGACCAACGCAATCAATTATGCCGCCGCAACCCTGGAACATTTTTCACTCAAAACGCTGAGTGAACATGTGACCCAATTTCTGATGTCTATCAACGATTATATGTTCCCGCTGGCAATGTTAATCCCCGTAGCCTGGTCATCGAAGTTTGTTTTTTACAAACAGTATATAACCCGACCTGCTGTATTGATCCTATGGGCGCTGTGTATATTAGTGTTTGCAGATCTGATAAAAATATCTGCATTCGACGGTTGCTTTCTGGTCTTTCTGTTGACCATTGCTGGTTTTTTTTCCGTTTCGCCGAGTTCGAATCCATACGATAAATCGGTGCTACTTTTGTTACTGACCGTTTTATTCACCCTTATCGTTTCTTCGTTTATGACGACCTTGATAGGCTCATGGTTTTTCCGGTACATCATGACAAGCTTGCCAGCCCTGATGATATTGCTTGGGCTGGTCGCCGCGCGGATCTACGATAAAAACCGAGGACTCGGTCTGCTCACTGTAAGTATGCTAATTGGCACCAATATTATTCATCTGTTTCCTCTAGGATTGGTTCAAGTCATTCCCCAACCATTACCATTTTTCGCCCCGATAATATCCGATACTCCGCTGGCTTATGTGGCTGCTATGGCGACGGGTAAAACGATTTCGGAAGCACAGGATCAGAGAGAAGTCGAGCGACGGCTGAAAGTCATTGACGACCATCTAAAATCGGGTACTTACATACAATCCTATCTTTTCCAATTTGTTCAGGAGTTGGGCACGGATTTTGATAATTCGGAAGAAGGGGTTTCGAATTATATCAATCAGCATGGTCAACCGGGAGACATTCTCCTTGCAAACTATCAGAATGGAGTATATGTTTTTTATACTGAATCAGAAGTGGTCTTTTCTCATGAATTACAGGATTTTCTCAACTACGATCCGGATTGGATCGTCATTCATGACGTCCCATGGGCGCCTGTATCGGATTCGCTAAAGGTGGAAATTGAGAAAAGATACGAATTGATCCGCCTGGATTATCCCGCTTCAATCTGGGGAAATCGTCCGGATTTGAACTATCATTATTTCACAACCCCGGAGCATCTGCCCAGACAGGGTATATACAGACGTCGTGTTCTTGTTGATTAATTATGCCGATGTTCAGAGCACTTGACCATGCCGGATATCCCCGGATCAGATAAAAGACATATAGAATATCTTTCACCGGCCAAAGCAGTCGCGATGGCGGATGAATGGTATGACTGTTCAGATCTTGAGCATTTCTGGATCCAATGGAGATTCCAGTATGTGATGAAGTATAAACAGTATTTACCCCCTGCTAACGAGGCTGTGCTGGAGATCGGATGCGGCCATGGTCTGGTGAGAGAACAACTAGAAACCTATTTAAACTACACGGTGGATGCCTGTGATTTGAATGAAACCGGTGTAATGAAAGCGAAACCGGGTAAGGGCCGATTGTTTGTATATGATGTGTATGACCGGCATCCGGGTCTATACCGGAAGTATTCGGCTATTTATCTTATGGATGTCATCGAGCATATCGAGTCGGCTACGTCCTTTCTGGATGCATGCTTCTACCATCTCAAACCAGGCGGTGCTGTACTCATCAACGTGCCTGCGATGAACCTGTTGTTCAGCCGATATGATATATTACAAGGACATGTGTGCCGATATAATAAAAGGATGATGCGTCAGTTGATGGAACGGGTCGGGCTTGAAATAATGGACATGACCTATTGGGGTTTTCCAATGGTGCCCATTCTTTTCCTACGTAAATACTATTTGAATTTTGTCTCTGATCGCGTGATTATTGAAACGGGTTTCAAACCACCCAACCCGGTAATACACCGCATATTCCATATGTTACGCCGCCTGGAAATATGGAACCCCATTACCCCACCTCTCGGCACATCGCTTATGGCCGTTGGCCGCCTTCGACAGTAAAGAGTATCAGCATGACTATAATACATGATACACGTCAACCGGGTCTGAGAACGAATTTGTGTCCTTATCGGAAGCGGTCCAGCCAGCGTGACGTCGTGCATGATAGGATCTGTTGTTATGCGTCCTGACAACCGCAAAATAGCTTTGTCTATTGTAGCCCCGGCATACAATGAGTCTGTGAATCTGGACATGCTTTATGACCGTATAACAAAGGTCATGGCTGATCTGGATGTAGATTATCATGTGATTATCATAGATGACGGCAGCACGGATGGGACGTTTAATATATTGAAAAAAATTCATCAGAGGGATAATCGCTGGAAGGGCATACGCTTATCTAGAAACTACGGGCATCAGGTGGCAATCTCAGCTGGATTATCGGAGGCGACCGGCGACGCCGTAATCATACTTGATAGTGATTTACAGGATCCGCCTGAAGTAATTAGTACCTTTCTGGACCATTGGAAATCCGGATATGACGTTGTCTATGCCATTCGTAAAAATCGAAAAGAGAATATATTCAAACGATATTGCTATAAGCTGTTTTATAAAATGCTCAACGCCGTTTCCTACATAAAGATCCCCATGGACGCTGGTGATTTTTCCCTCATTGACCACCGTGTTGTGAAGGCATTGAACGCCATGCCCGAACATAATAGGTTCATACGGGGATTAAGAGCATGGGTAGGTTTTAGTCAAATTGGCATCCCTGTAGAACGTGATGAACGTCATTCCGGGACACCGGGTTACAGTTTGAGTAAATTGGTAACACTTTCGGCAGATGGTTTTTTTAGTTTTTCTTGGTTTCCGGTTCGTTTGCTGACCATGATCGGCATTACTTCAGTCACCCTCGGTTTTATATATCTCACAGTTGTTCTTTATTTACGAATAACATACTCGATTGATATCCCCGGTTGGACTACTCTGGTGTTTGCCGTCATCGGGTTCGGCGGTGCCCAATTAGTCGGTCTCGGCATCATTGGCGAATATGTCCGAAGGATCTTTGACGAGGTCCGAAATCGCCCTCAATATCTCGTTGATACGACCACTGATGATCCCTCTTCACCCGATGTGCATGAAGTTGAGCATTAGTCGCCCCCAGCAGGTAAATCCCTCTTCCCGCCATTCAGGAGTAAATTGGTGAAAAAATATAGGCTTCAGAACCAGTTATGTATGGCGGTTATGGCATTATTCGGCCTCATTGCACTCTCGATGCCCGCACGTGCAGCAGACAAGGAAATTAAAATTGCCCTCAACTCCGATGCCGTTCATGTGGATCCTCAGCAGGGTGATGAACTGACCAGTAACATTATGTATAGCCACTTCTATGATACCCTGGTGCGGCGCACTGCCGATATGAAATTCGTCCCCGGCCTTGCGGAGAGCTGGTCGCTCAAAGATGAGGTGGCCTGGGTGTTCAATCTCAGGAAGGGCGTGACATTCCACAATGGCGACGAGTTAAAAGCTACGGATGTGATTTTCTCTATTGAACGCTGCAAAACGCAGCTGATGTCTGGCCTGGTGCGCTATATCGCACCAGGCCAGAGCCCTTGATGCATATACCGTGGAAATCATACACCACAACCGTATGCCGCGTTGCATATGGATCTGTCCAATTTTCATATTCTTAATGAAGCCTACGTCAAAAAGGTGGGCAATGAGCAACTGAACCTCAAGCCTATGGGCACCGGCCCCTACAGGCTGGTGGAATGGATTAAAGAAGATCATATCACTCTGGAGGCCATTGAGGACTATTACCTGGGTGAGGCCAAAATCAAGAAAGTGACCTTCCGGCCGATCACCAACCCGGCGCCCCGAACTGCCGCGCTGCTCACCGGGAAGATGGGGTGCCGAACTGTTGCATAGCCTGGTCGACCGAGGTTTCTATGGATGACCTATCCCGGACGTCGGTCAAAAAAATTGGACGGCGCCCCGGTGGGATTCCGCTGCGAGTGCCGCTCCTGACTCCGAATTTATATCAAGCACGTCCACACTGTATCCTTCCGAGGCAAATTTCCTTACGGTCGCGGCGCCAATGCCCGTGGCACCGCCCGTGATAATAACAGATGGCAAAAGATCTCTCCTTATTTATACACTATGGACGGCACTGGCAATCTGCTACGGCCGTGCCCGTCAAAGCGGTGTAATACATAGGATAAGCGTCTTACACGTCGTCAAAACTGCCGTTTATCGTGCAGAGACGCATCCCATCGACGGATAGCGAGATCACGGACCACTGCATCGAGGGCACCCGGAGCGCCGATCCGGCGCAGGGCTTCTATCAGATAGATACCCACCTGACCGCAGGGATGATTCAAATGACGGATGATGTCCGCTTCAGAATCTGCTACGGCCGCACCCAGTCGGGCCAGCGCCATAGCTACATTGACATGGATGAGATCCCCGAGCGACCATCCCATTTCGGCGGGTTCTTTCCAGGCATCAGAATCGGTAACCAGTAGATGACACAGAGCCTTCTGAGCCCCTGCATCGCCGATGTTGCCAAGGGCATTGGCCGTGAAACGGATAACCCCATGAAATGGATCATGGAGCAATTCCACCAGACGAGGTACGGCGCAATCAGCTTTCGAGCCGATTTCACCCAGCGCGAAAACAGCATTGATCCGCGTCCATTCGTGCGGTGAATCGAGCAGTCCGATCAGCGATTCCACTGCATCAGCGCCCATAGCTCCCAGGGTATAAGCGGCATCGTCCATGGTCACAGTGGCACCCCGGATGGCTTGATAGGGTGATTCATTGGGCGGATACTGTTCGCCGACGGCGGATAACCGGTCTGTCAGAGGGCCAACGACCTCGTTGCCCATAACTGCCAATTCATAGATGGCACAGGTCCGCTCTATCTGTGGTCCGGCATTGAGTCTGGTCAACAAGGTATCTATGACACCGGTTTCATGCGCGGGTGCTGTTTCTGTTGTTCCATTGACGCCGCAGAGCCATGACCAGTGATGCCGCCAGGCCGGTTCGAGGTCATAGGGCGCAGCAACAACCTCAGGTGTCTTCCATACAGTCGAAGTGCTCTGCCATGAAGGTGCTGTCGGTTCTTCCGTCCGCATGAAAAGAAATTTGATCATATGACGAACACGATCACTGAGATTAACACCGGCTGCATGTCCCAGTTCAAAATGACTGAGGAACACCGTCCCGGCCGGACCGATAACAGGTATTTCCCGTGCCCGGTCCTCATCCGCTATACCAGCATGGAAATGGGAACCCGGAATGACATGTGTCGGACCGTGAATCTCCTCTACATCATGGCTGTAATACATGAAGCGGGCATACCGCAGGTGATGGGATTTAGGCTGTCTCGACGGCGAGTAGCTGTCCTGATGACTGCCGGCCATGACCTGGGCCCTTATTTTCTCATGATCATCAGGGTCCATATCAGAAGGTTTTTTATAATGCCAGTATCGATGCGGATGAATCAGATAGTTCAATCCCAGCAGGCTGATGATCGCGCCACGAACTTCCGGGCTTTCCAGCACCAGATTCAATTCCGGAAGGCGCGGCAGAATATTGTTGCCGGGATTTGTTTCATGTTCGACAAGCCAGGTGAATTTCTCGTCGATCGTCTCGTGGGTGCCGACCGGCACCGTAGGTTGGAGGATCAAAAAGCCATCTACTAAGAATTGATGCATCTCTTCGTCAGTCAAAAGGACAGGGTCAAGCCTGGTCGTCTCGATGGCCATGATGATTTCCTCAAGCGTATTTATAGATTTGGTTCGGATCACTTTCGTCCGGTTAGATGATACCTGTTATTATATTGAACCAGGGCCCACCGGGAATCGGCATATCGCCACCCGGTGAGTCCTGTGTTGTCGGGGTCCAGCCAGGTTCCTGGGCCGGGGCGAGGGATATCGAACAGGGTGATCAGGGCATTTGCAATAAAGCCGCCATGCGAGACGGCCACTACGGTTTGTTCTTCATATTGCCCGGAATACTGGGCGAGTGTCAAACGTCGTACGAGGCTTGATCGCATCTGGGCTCCGTGATTTTCACCATAGATATTACGATATCATTGCATCACATGATTTGATAAATCGCATATCCGTCCTTGCCAGGTCAATTACCGTATCTACAGGCTCCCCACCGTATTCGCTGTGCATGCTGATCGGTCCCTCAAAATGCATGGATCTTAAGGTTTTCAACACCGTGTCCCAATCACCAAACCCCATCCCGATTCGAACGACATCCACTCCCCAGGATTTGCGGCCTTCCTGTTTCTGAGGCACCCGAATCAGATCCTTGAACGACATCACCGCAAGATAGTCCCGAACAATATCAAGCGCCATGTCGATAGGTTCACCGCATATCGACAGATGGCCAACATCTGCAAACACACCAATATGTTCAGGATCAAACCCTCTTACCAGGTTCATGATAGAGGATGAGTTCAATCCCATCGAGTGGCCGGAGTGATTGTGGACCACGGTCTTCACGCCCGTATTTTCAGACAGACGTTGAAAGCCATCCAGCACCTTCCTGACACGATCCACCTCGGCCCAGTAATGACTACCCGGCGACCAATGCCAGTAACCGATTTTTATCTGTCCTACACCAGCTTCTCCACAGGCAGCGTAATATTTTTCAGCATAATCCAGGCCGGTATGGTTAAAATCTCCAGGTGCCGTGACCAGCGGAATGGATAAGCCTTCCTCAGCAAAAATCCTGGATGCTTCGGGGAGGGACTGATGTATATTCTCCGGATTCACCGGATAACCCGACCGCACACAAAGGTCAGCACCAGCTACCCCGACTGATGTAAGTGCGTCGACTATTTCAGGGATACTGCGACCTTCGAGATGCTTGGTAAACATAACATACTGCATGAAAGGATCTCCTCTTAACTCGATAATGATGCACTGATGTTCCGAAGTAAACAGCTAAACATCAGCGTGAATAGCCCAGGGTAAGGTGTGAACCGGTAGGAACTCACTCCTCCGAACGAGATCACACCTCGTCATTATAATTCGAAAGATCAAAATAGGTCCGATTACCCCCATTGTCAAATATTGACTTCTAAGCCACAAAACCTGGAAGTATTCAAGGTCCGAATGACATGCATTTAATTTCTTAATCCAAGTTGATAGGTAGAGTAAATACTGATTTTCATCCCGGCGCAAGCCGGGAACCAGCGTCATTTGACAACGTTTGTCTGACCGCTTGAGCCATGTGGAAGCCACCGGCCCACCCTTTTGCAGGGAAGGCAATGTATCGTCTCGAAATCACTTGAATTATTTTTCACTAAATATATATAGGTGTGTCGTCATTTTAGTACCTGCATTCAAATCAAAAAGGATTCTCCCGCTTTGTTCACAATGTCACCCGGGTTATTAGCTGGTTTTATTCAAGTCCTGATCGGCCTTGACCACCTCGTGGCGCTCGGGCCCATGCCGGCATTTCACCGGGTTTTTCCAATTCTGCGCACGTGCGTAGAATTCAATTTGACCTGGTTTCATTACGTCAGGCCTCTCAAACTTTCCCCCCTTAGACGCGCGACTGTTGCATCAAACAGACCGAAGAAAACGACTGGAGTGTCCGTGATCTGCAACAGGCGATCCGGCGGACCGCCCTATTATTGAAGCTCCCCGGTGTTTCGGCGTATGAAGTTAGGGGAGTCACCTTGTTACAAAATCAGATTCTCGAAGATATTACCCCGCCAATTTTCCCATGTGAGTGGTTTTATTCGAGCTGGCTATGTGATCCAATCCCGCTCATATAAAACCCTGTACCGGATTTATTTAAGCGCATGACTTGAGATAACCCGTGAGATACACCGATTGTGGTGGTGTAGTCACTTGACGAATCCTGGAATATGGCCGGTTATATGAAGTGAGGCCCTTCTGGTGGGGGTTTGGGCACGTATAATCTATGGTGTTTGGAGATTGCTTTGCGGATTCGCGAAATAATCTGATATAAATGAGGTGAATTATACGTGACGACGAAGAAATCTCAACAAGCAGTATGTAGATGTATTTGTAGAGGATTAAAATAGAATCTATTGCCGCCTATTTTTTTATGCATATCTTAATGGCTCAAGATAATCAACTTTTAACTGGAAGGAAATACTACGCACAGGGACTCGGACAACTCAAAGATCAGGGTGATTATTGAGAAGTTTTTACCATCTATACGATGAATCATATGTTATATAGCATACAACCTTAAGAGATGATAATGGAACAAGGTAAAAACTGGACTGAACCCTTGACCGAGACAAAAAGTTAAGCTTCCTTTTACTCAAAGGAGGCGGAAATGAAACTGAAGCGGCGACACTTCACGGGCGAGTTTAAACATCAAGTGCTTCAAGAAGTCGATT
>Ga0315338_1000599_pt1:0-2500 | contig 73872 bp, 50 predicted proteins | sample ASW8metaG_FD_204518 | JGI IMG/M metagenome (GOLD analysis project Ga0315338, IMG submission 204518) | Ammonia-oxidizing marine archaeal communities from Monterey Bay, California, United States - ASW #8 | ecosystem: Environmental > Aquatic > Marine > Coastal | place: USA: California...
GGCTTTCTAAAATTAATTCCCGGCGGCGACCTACTCTCCCACGCAGTCGCCCACGCAGTACCATCGGCGCTGAGGGGCTTAACTGCCGTGTTCGGAATGGGAACGGGTGTGACCCCCTCGCTATGGCCACCGAAAAACTTGGTCTTGTCAAAGATGTCCTGTCAAGGACACAACTCGCCGAACCTCGACGACGGAAGAGTCGAGATGGCGCTCACGGTCGCGCGAGCGCGCCGTGAGGATCGAGTCTAAAGCGATAGAATCCGCCTACGTGTCGAAACACGCAGCACAAATCACAAGCAAATATAAATGGTCAAGCCGAACGGTCGATTAGTACGGGTAAGCTCAACGCATCACTGCGCTTACACATCCCGCCTATCAAACTGGTCGTCTTCCAGAGACCTTCAGGGAAATCTCATCTCGGACGGGGCTTCCCGCTTAGATGCTTTCAGCGGTTATCCTTTCCGAACTTAGCTACCCAGCGGTGCCGCTGGCGCGACAACTGGTGCACCAGAGGTTCGTCCATCCCGGTCCTCTCGTACTAGGGACAGATGTCCTCAAATTTCCTACGCCCACAGCAGATAGGGACCGAACTGTCTCACGACGTTCTAAACCCAGCTCACGTACCACTTTAATCGGCGAACAGCCGAACCCTTGGGACCTGCTTCAGCCCCAGGATGTGATGAGCCGACATCGAGGTGCCAAACCGCCGCGTCGATGTGAACTCTTGGCGGCGATCAGCCTGTTATCCCCAGCGTACCTTTTATCCGTTGAGCGATGGCCCTTCCATACGGAACCACCGGATCACTAAGGCCTACTTTCGTACCTGCTCGACTTGTAGGTCTCGCAGTCAAGCTCCCTTCTGCCTTTGCGCTCTGCGGCTGGTTTCCAATCAGCCTGAGGGAACCTTCGCGCGCCTCCGTTACATTTTGGGAGGCGACCGCCCCAGTCAAACTACCCGCCTGACAATGTCCCGGACCCGGATAACGGGCCTCGGTTAGAGCTCCAATACGATAAGGGTGGTATTTCACCATTGGCTCCACCGAAGCTAGCGCTCCGGCTTCAAAGCCTCCCACCTATCCTACACATAACGCACCGGGGTTCACTGCCAAGTTATAGTAAAGGTGCATAGGGTCTTTCCGTCTAGCTGCGGGTAACCGGCATCTTCACCGGTACTACAGATTCGCTGAGCCTCTTGTGGAGACAGTGCCCAGATCGTTACGCCATTCGTGCAGGTCGGAACTTACCCGACAAGGAATTTCGCTACCTTAGGACCGTTATAGTTACGGCCGCCGTTTACCGGGGCTTCGATTCAGAGCTTCGCAACCGAAGTCGCTAACCCCTCCTCTTAACCTTCCGGCACCGGGCAGGCGTCAGACCCTATACGTCGTTTTCAGACTTTGCAGAGTCCTGTGTTTTTAGTAAACAGTCGCCTGGGCCTAGTCACTGCGACCACCGAGAGCTTCGAACGCGAAGTCCTACACTCTCAGCGGCATACCTTCTCCCGAAGTTACGGTATTAATTTGCCGAGTTCCTTCACAAGAGATCACTCAAGCGCCTTGGGATACTCTCCCAGTCTACGTGTGTCCGTTTACGGTACGGTCACCCTATACTCTCCTTAGAGGTTTTTCTCGGCAGCATGGAATTACTCGCTTTGTGGCCCGAGGGCCTCGACATCACGCCTCAGAGTTAACGGGACGGCGGATTTTCCTACCATCCCCTCCTACACGCTTGGACCTACACTTCCAACCGTAGGCCGAGCTATCCTTCTGCGTCACCCCATCGTACAAACGAATATAAGGTGGTACAGGAATATTAACCTGTTTCCCATCGACTACGCCTTTCGGCCTCGCCTTAGGGGCCGACTAACCCTGAGCGGATTGACCTTGCCCAGGAAACCTTAGACTTTCGGCGAGCAGGGTTCTCACCTGCTTTATCGCTACTTGTGGCGGCAGGGTCTCTTCCGTGCCCTCCACCGGTCCTTACAGTCCGGCTTCAGCGCACACAGAATGCTCCTCTACCATTCAAACTCTCCCGGAGGATTGTTTGAATCCGCAGCTTCGGTAGTTAACTTAAGCCCCGTTGAATTTTCCGCGCAGATTCACTTGACCAGTGAGCTGTTACGCTTTCTTTAAAGGATGGCTGCTTCTAAGCCAACCTCCTGGCTGTCTATGCATCTCCACATCGTTTGCCACTTAGTTAACATTTGGGGACCTTAGCTGGCGGTCTGGGTTGTTTCCCTCTCGACTACGGAGCTTATCCCCCGCAGTCTGACTCCCTCGGTACACATCTTCGGTATTCGGAGTTTGGTTCGAGTCGGTAGGCTGTGAAGGCCCCCTAGTCGATCCAGTGCTCTACCCCCGAGATGCAATCCGAGAGGCTAGCCCTAAAGCTATTTCGAGGAGAACGAGCTATTACGAAGTTTGATTGGCCTTTCACCCCTACCCACAGCTCATCCAAGCCGTTTTCAACCGACACTGGTTCGGGCCTCCACTGCGTGTTA
>Ga0315338_1000599_pt1:7500-73872 | contig 73872 bp, 50 predicted proteins | sample ASW8metaG_FD_204518 | JGI IMG/M metagenome (GOLD analysis project Ga0315338, IMG submission 204518) | Ammonia-oxidizing marine archaeal communities from Monterey Bay, California, United States - ASW #8 | ecosystem: Environmental > Aquatic > Marine > Coastal | place: USA: California...
TCCCGATCCCCATGTTGAAGACCCGGAACATCTCCTCGGTCGAGACGTCACCGTGCTCCTGCAGGATGTAGAAGACTTCGGGAATCTCCCAGGCACCGACCTTTATCTGGGCGCCGAGCGTGTCGGGCAGGACCCGAGGCACGTTGTCGGTCAGCCCGCCGCCGGTGATGTGCGCCAGAGCGTGGAGCCTCTCGTCCGCCAGCCAGGGCTCGAGCGCGCGCAAATAGGAGAGGTGGGGCGAGAGCAGGAGCTCGCGTACGGTCTCGCGCGTCGCCGCCCCAGGAACGGCATCGTCCACCCCGAGCCCCAGAACATCGAAGAAGACCTTGCGGGCCAGGGAGTAGCCGTTGGTGTGGAGACCGGCCGAGGGCAACCCCAAGATGAGGTCTCCAGGCTTGGCGCGCGAGCCATCGATCAGGCGCTTCTTGTCCACCAGGCCGACGATGAATCCCGCCAGCTCGTAGTCGCCCGGCTGGTAGAAACCCGGCATCTCCGCCGTCTCGCCCCCGAGCAGGGCGCAACCGTTTTCCTTGCAGCCATCGGCGACACCGCCGACGAGTTGGTCCATCTCGCCGGGATCGAGCACACCGGCGCCTACGTAGTCGAGGAAGAAGAGCGGTCTGGCACCCTGAACGAGGATGTCGTTGACGCAGTGGTTCACCAGGTCGCGGCCGACAGTCGAGTAGTCACCTGCCAGCCGCGCCGCCATGAGTTTGGTTCCGACCCCGTCCGCCGAGGCCACCAGGACCGGCTCGTCCAAGCCACCCAGATCGGGGGCAAAGAGCCCGCCGAAACTGCCGAGTTCGGAGAGGACGCCCGGCGTAAAGGTCGAGCGCACCTTCTGCTTGATCCGCGCCAGCGCCTCGTCCTGGGCGTCGATATCGACCCCGGCGGCGCCGTACGCTGAGTCCGTCATCCCTCGACCTCTTTCTGTTGCGGGAAGAGCTCCGCCTGCCGACGGTCGAGGTCGGCTACCGGTTCGGGGTACTCGCCGGTCCAGCACGCCGTGCAGTAGCCGGTCTCCGGACTCGATAGCGAGTCCTTCATGCCTTCGAGCGACAGGTAACCCAGGCTGTCGGCACCGACGAAATCACAGATTTCCTCGAGCGAGCTGTTCGCCGCGATCAGCTCGTCGCGGTTCGGCATGTCGATGCCGTAGTAACAGGGCCAGGCGGTCGGTGGGCAGGAGATCCGGACGTGGACCTCGCGGGCTCCGGCATCGCGCACCATGCGGACGATCTTGGGCGAGGTGGTGCCACGGACGATCGAATCATCGACCAGCACGACGCTGCGACCTTCGATCAGCTGGCGCACCGGGTTGAGCTTGACCTTGACCCCGAAGTGTCGAATCGACTGCTTGGGCTCGATGAACGTCCGCCCCACATAGTGGTTGCGGATCAGCCCGAACTCGAGCGGCAGGCCCGACTCACGTGCATACCCCAAAGCCGAGAACAACCCACTGTCGGGCACGGGAACGACGATGTCGGCATCCGCCGGCGCCTCTCGGGCCAGCCGCGCCCCCATCGCCAGGCGGGCCTGCGACACCGAGTCGCCGAAGGCATCGCTGTCAGGACGGGCAAAATAGACCAGCTCGAACAGGCAGCGGGCCGGCTCGCGCGTCTGCGCCACGCTGAAGCTCTCGAGCCCGCCACCGCGCGCGATCACGACCTCGCCCGGCTCCAACTCGCGGACCGAGCGGGCGCCGAGCAGATCGAAAGCGCAGCTCTCGGAGGCGAAACAGGCTGCGCCATCGAGCTCGCCGAGCATCAAGGGTCGAAAGCCGTGCGGGTCCCGCGCGGCGATCACGCCGTCCGCCGTCAGCAGGATCAACGAGTAGGCGCCGCGTACTCGCTTGAGCGCCACCAGCAGGGATTCGACCAGGTCCTGCCGGGGATTCCTGGCCATCAGATGGAGGATCACTTCCGAGTCGCTCGAGGTCTGGAAGATCGAGCCTTCGCGCTCGAGCCGTTGTCGTTCGCTGACTGCGTTGACCAGGTTGCCGTTGTGCACCAAGGCGATCGGCCCCATCGACGTGTTGACGACGATCGGCTGCGCGTTGTCGAGCACGCTCGAGCCCGAAGTCGAGTAGCGGGTGTGGCCCAGGGCCCGAGAGCCCGGGAGCCGCGCCAAGGTCTCGTGGCCGAAGACGTCGGCGATCTGCCCCATGCCGCGCTCGACCCGGACGGCATCACCATCCCAGGAGACGATGCCGGAACTCTCCTGCCCGCGATGCTGCAAGGCGTAGAGCCCTAGATAGGTGAAGTTCGCCGCGTCGGCGTTGCCTTCAATGCCGAAAATTCCGCACATTATGTTGGTCGTCCCGAGGAGCAGCGTCCCGAGAAGGAGATTATGGTCCCTCGCCGCTCAGGAATCCAGCCGGGTCATCGATCGCGTCGCGAACGAAAGCGTAGAGCGCCTGATCCTTGACCTCGCCATCCTTGATCGCGCTGCGCTTCATGGTGCCTTCGCAGATGTAGCCCGCTTTCACCAGCACCTTGAGCGAGGGCGCATTGTCGGCGTAGGGGACGGCGAAGACTCGGGTGAGCGAGTAGGCGTCGAGGGCCCAAGGAGTCACGGCTCGCAACACCTCGGAGACGATTCCACGCCCCCAGAAGGCCTCGCCCAGCCAGTAACCGACCTCGGCCGAGCAACGCTCGACATCGCCGTGCAAGGTGAATCCGACGCTGCCGGCCGCCTCGCCATCCACCTCCAGGGCGAAGACCGTCAGCGGCTCGGCGGCTCTGACCGAAGCGATGAAGGTCGCGGCATCGGCTTCGAGGTAGGGGTGGGGAAACCGATCGCGCAGGTGGCGCCAGACTTCTCGGTTGTTGCCGTGGGTCGCCAGGGACCGAGCGTCCTCAGCGACAAAAGGGCGAACGATGCAGCTCTCGAGATTCCATCGCATGGGCAGTACAGGGCAAGACCAGGCAGGAGCAGGGGTCCAAAGACGAGTCTAGCAACCTCCTTCACGGGCCACTAGAATTGCCCGGTCACTGACTCACGCCTCTACCGTCCTCGTCGCAATCGAAGATCCGCGCCGACCAACGCCAAAGTCCCTGCCTGCCCCGAGTCGTTTCCTGAATGATCCACCGGATAGAAATAGCCGTCCGCCGAGGTTTACCCGACGCACGGGGCGAACATGCCGCAGGTCGGGTCCGCGACTTTCTCCACCTGCCCGTAAGCTCGGTCCGGACGCGCGACGTCTACCACCTGGAGGCCGAAGTCGAGGCCGACGAGGTCGAGCGCATCGTCCGGGAGTTCAGCGACCCGGTCCTCCAACTCGGCGCGGTTGGGCGGCTGGCCGACGAGAGTTGCGACGTGGTGATCTCGGTGGCCTACAAGCCCGGCGTGACCGACCCAATCGGCAAGAGCGCGCTGGTCGCCATCGAGGACATTCTCGGCCGCTCGCTGGGCGAGGGCGCCGCTGTCTACACCTCGGTCGTCTATCTGTTGACCGGTGTCGATCTCGAGCAGGGCGATGCCATCGCGCGCGACCTGCTGGCCAACGAAGTCATCCAGCAGTGCGAGGTGATGACTTCGCAAGACTGGCATGCCAGCGAGCCCTCCCTGCGCGTGCCCAAGGTCGAGGGCGGGCCGCGGCCCGCGGTGCGCACGATCGATCTGTCGGGCTCCGATGAGCAACTCGAGCAGCTGAGCCGCGACGGCCTCCTGGCGCTCTCGCTTGGCGAGATGACCACGATTCGCGACCATTTCGCCGCCACTGATGAGAACCCCAGGCGACGCGCTGCCGGCCTCCCTGCAGCGCCGACCGACGTCGAGCTCGAATGCCTCGCGCAAACCTGGAGCGAACACTGCAAACACAAGATCTTCAACGCGACGATCGACTACCACGACGGCGACCAACCGGCCGAGCGGATCGACTCGCTCTTTGACACCTACATCAGAGGCACCACCGAGGAAGTCCGGCGGCAACACATCGCCGACCTCGGGGACTCCTGGCTCGTGTCGGTCTTTCACGACAACGCCGGCGTGGTGGCCTTCGATGACGAGTTGCATCTGGTCTACAAGGTCGAGACCCACAACTCGCCGTCGGCGCTCGATCCCTACGGCGGCGCGATGACCGGCATCGTTGGCGTCAACCGCGACCCCTTCGGCACCGGCCGCGGCGCGGCGTTGCTCTCGAACGTCTGGGGCTATTGCCTGGCGTCGCCGTTCTACGACCGCGAACTGCCCCGCGGCCTGCTCCACCCCAAGAGGATCAGGGATGGCGTCCATAGCGGAGTCATCGACGGCGGCAACCAGAGCGGCATTCCCTACGGTCGCGGATGGGAGATCTTCGACGATCGCTTCGTCGGCAAGCCGTTGGTTTTCTGCGGCACGGTCGGCGCACTGCCGGTCACTATTGACGGCACGCCCGGCGAGGAGAAGGCGGCGCTGCCGGGTGACGCCATCGTCATGGTCGGCGGCCGCATCGGCGCCGACGGCATTCACGGCGCCACGTTTTCCTCCGCCGCCCTCGACGAAGCGTCACCGTCGCAAGCCGTCCAGATCGGCGATCCGATCACCGAGAAGATGATGTTCGATTTTCTACTGGAAGCACGAGACGCCGGGCTCTACAACGCCATTACCGACAACGGTGCCGGCGGTCTGTCTTCGTCGGTCGGCGAGATGGCCGAGGGTCCGGGCGGCGCGCGTCTCGACCTCGAGCGGGCTCCCCTCAAGTACGCCGGCCTGGCGCCCTGGGAGATCTTCCTCTCCGAGGCCCAGGAGCGCATGACCCTGGCGGTACCGCCGGCGAAGCTCGAGGCCCTCCTGGCGCTGGCTGCGCGGCGTGACGTCGAAGCGAGCGTGCTCGGGGAATTCACCGACGACGGTCAGCTCGAAGTGACTTGGGGCGAAGAGACAGTAGCCCTGCTCGACATGGACTTTCTGCACGAGGGCGACCCGGAGATGCGTCTCACCGCGCGGTGGATCGCTCCCGAGTTTCCCGAGCCGCCGGCGCGAGCGACCGACCACGGCAGGACGCTCCTGGACCTCGTCGGCCGGCTCAATCTCGCCAGCAACGAACGCAAGGCGCGGCACTATGACCACGAGGTCAAGGGCCTGACGGTGGTCAAACCATGGGTCGGGGTGCGCACGGACGTGCCAGCCGAGGGCTCGGTCTTTCTCGCCCATCACGCCAGCCTGCGGGGCTACGTTCTGACCGAAGGGATCAACCCGAACTTGTCGGACCTCGACTGCGCGGCGATGGCGGCCGGAGCGGTGGACGAGGCGGTCCGCCGCCAGCTCGCCGCCGGTGCCCGACTCGACCGCATCGCGGCGCTCGACAACTTCTGCTGGCCCGACCCGGTGCAGTCGGCCCACACGCCCGACGGCGAGTACAAGCTGGCCCAACTGGTCCGCGCCTGCCGCGGGCTCTACGACACCTGCCGCGCCTATGGTGTCCCCTTGGTCTCGGGCAAGGACTCGATGAAGAACGACGCCGTCATGGGCGGGGTCAAGATCAGTGTTCCGCCGACTCTCTTGGTTTCGGCGATCGGCCAGATCGACGACGTCCAGAGCGCCGTGACCCTCGACCTCAAAAGTCCGGGTGATGTGCTCTACGTCCTCGGCACCACCGGGGCCGAGAGCGGCGGCAGCGAGTACCTGCGCTATCTCGGCGAGCGTGACGGACTGGTGCCTGAACTCGGCGCACCGGCGCCGTATGTCGGCCGTCAGGCACCGGAAGTCGACACCACAAGCAACCTGGCGCTCTATCGCGCCTTCTCCGCCGCTCTCGACGCCGGGCTCATCAGATCGGCCGCCGTGCCGGCCCGCGGTGGCCTGGGCAGCGCGCTGGCGCGGGCGGCGATGGCCGGGGAGCTGGGGGCCGACCTCGAGCTGGCCGACGTGCCGGCGGTGCCGGACATCGCCACCGACGATCTTCTGTTCGCCGAATCGAACGGGCGTTTGCTGGTCACCGTGGCAGAGCCCGACTGTGAACGCTTCGAAGCTCTTCTGGCCGGACAGCCGCTCGGCCGCATTGGGCAGGTGACAGCGGAGCCGCTCCTCATCGCCCGCCGCGGCACCGAGAGCGTCTTTGAACTCGCCATCGCGGCCCTCAAGCGCGGCTACCAGGAGGCGCTGGCACATGCCTGAACTCGTGGCTCAACCCGGGCCTCAAACCGGGCCTCAACCCATGCCTGAGTCGGCGATCGAGGCCTTCCGCGCGCTGCCGGCCGAGGAACAGGCCGAACGGCGGGCGGCCGTCCGCGTGCTGGTGCTCACCGGACTCGGTCTCAACTGCGAGGTCGAGACCGCCGAGGCGTTCCGTCGCGTCGGGGCGACACCGGAGACGGTGCATCTGCTCGACCTGCTGCGTGGTCATGCCGATCGCGGCCTGACCGACTACCAGATAGCCGCCTTCGCCGGCGGCTTCGCCTTCGGCGATCATCTGGGCGCCGGCTTCGTCTACGCCAACAAGATCCGTTGGCAGCTCTACGATCAGCTGCTCGACTTCATCGACCGCGGAGGTCTGGCTCTGGGGATCTGCAACGGCTTCCAGATGATGGCCCGCCTCGGTCTCGTGCCAGGCTTCGATGGCGACTACAGGACACCGCTCGTGACACTCGCGCCGAACGATCGGCTGGGCTACTGGGACTGCTGGATCCGCCTCACTTTCGATCGGCAGTCGCCCTGCGTCTGGACCCGCGGACTCGACACCCTCGACCTCCCCAGTCGTCACGGCGAAGGCAAGTTCCTGACCGCCGGTCCCGAGATCCTCGAGCGGCTCGAAACCGGCCACCAGGTGGCGGCGCACTACGCCGACGCCGCCGGCCAACCGACCGAAGAGTGGCCGGCCAACCCCAATGGCTCGCCGGGTGGCGTCGCCGGGGTCTGCGACCCGACCGGGCGGCTCTTTGGCCTGATGCCCCATCCGGACGCCTATCTCTACCCCTTCCAGCACCCCCAGTGGTTTCGCCAATCGCCCTCCGAGCGGCCTGCCGAGGGTGGCGGTCTGGTGATCTTCCGCAATGGCGTCGACGCCGCGGCGGCCGCCCTTCTGTAGTCGGCCCGCCGGCCTTCTAGCCGTTTTGGGCCGGCCGGCCTTCTAGCTGGTCTTTCGGGCCGGGCGACTCGACGACGGTGACGGGCTCGGCCGCCGGCAGATCTTCGACCACCATCCAGGGCGTCGGTACGACTTGTTCGCTGACGCAGACTCTCGCGTTCGAGCCGTGCTCGCGCAGCACACGGTCGATAGCCTCGGCCGCCAGAGCCGGACTGTTGTTGGTCCGCGACAAATGGTAGAGCACCACCCATTGCAGCCGAGCACTGATCAACTCGGCCAGCCCTTCGGCGGCCTCGCGATTCGACAAGTGTCCATGGCGCCCGGCGACGCGCTGCTTGAGGTGCCAAGGATAAGGCCCCCGGCGCAGCATCTCGAGATCGTGGTTGGTTTCGACGACCAGAGCATCGAGATCGGCCAAATGGGCCCAGGCCAGCCGGCTGGCCGTCCCGAGATCACAAGCCACGCCGACCCGACGCCGCGATCCATCCTCGACGACCACACCGATGGGCTCCCGCGCGTCGTGGGGCACGGTGAAGGGGTGGATCAGGAACCCACCGATGCGTCGCGGCTGGCTCGAGGCGAGTTCGACCGAAGGCACGGGCTTGTCCGCCAAGCCGCTTTTCTCCAACGTGCCACGGGTAGCGTAGATCGTCGCCTGATTGCGCTTGGCGAAGTGGGCCGCACCGCGTACATGGTCGCCGTGTTCGTGAGTCAGTACGATCGAGTCGACGGACGGGGGATCGATCCCCATGGCCTGGAGCCGCTTTTCGATTTGCTTGCAGGAGAAGCCTGCATCGACCAGCACCCGGTGCGATCCGGACTCGACGACGACGCTGTTACCCGCGCTACCCGAGCCCAGAACGCAGAACCGCAGGGGCGCCGGAGCCAAACCGAGATTGAGCTGCACGGCGGCAAACTATCACGCGGTCGCGGCCGCAAGTCCCGAGCTTTCGCAGTGAAAGACGGAAGCTGACTGGACCTCGCGGCCTGCTCTCTGGCACTCACGTAGAGTAAGCGGCCGATGCCATCGAATAGCCAGGGCAGGACCTCGTGAAGTCACGACTCCGTGGCGCGGCGTTCGCGCTCTTCGCCCTCTCGGGCACCACGGCGCTGGTCTACGAGACGGTCTGGGCTCGGCAGCTCATCCTTACCTTCGGCGCTAGCCACCAGGCCGTGAGTATCGTGCTGGCGTCCTTCATGGCCGGACTGGCCCTGGGGAGCTTCCTGATCGGTCGTTGGGCCGACCGCTTGCGCCGGCCTCTCAAGGTCTACGGCATCGTCGAACTCCTACTGGCAGTCCTCGCCGCGGCGACTCCGGCCCTGCACCGCCTGGCCGACGAGATCTACCTCAGTCGCGCGCTGGCGGTCGAGGGCGTGTCGCCGGGGCTGCATGTACTGCGAGTGGCTCTAGCTTTTCTCGTCCTGCTACCGCCCACCGTGCTCATGGGGGGCACGCTCCCTCTGCTGGTTCAGCTGCTGGTGCGCGGGCGCCGCGACATGGCGCACTACCTGGCTCGGCTCTACGCGGTGAACACGGCGGGAGCGGTGCTCGGCACGCTGGCTGCGGGCTTCATATTGCTGCCGCGTTTCGGGATGAGCAAGACATTGGCTCTCGCGGTCGCACTGAACGCCGCGATCGGAGTGGTGGCCCTCATGCTCGACCGCCGGCAGGAAGCTGGTGGCTCCGGACCTGAAGCGGCCGAAGGCGGCGGTCAGCAGAACCTCGCGCCGCGCTCGACGATGGCGCTGCAGCTCGCCTACTTCGGCACGCTGGTCAGCGGCGCCACCGCCCTGGCCCTCGAGGTCCTGTGGATGCGCGGGATCACCGTGGCCACCGGTAATACGGCCTACAGTTTCTCGGTGATGTTGGCGGCCTTCCTGGTCGGTATCGCCGGCGGCAGCTGGCTGCTGGGCTCGCGTTGGCCGGACGTAGACCCGGCGCGCCTTTTTGGTTGGTTGATGCTCGGTATCGGCTTCGCGGCGCTTGCGGTCTCGCAGCTCATGCCCGGACTGCCGCGCCTGGCTCTCGCCATGAACGGCTGGTTCTATGCGGACCCCGGAGGGGTTCGGGCCGGGTCCACCCTCGCCTTGAGCTTCGCCGTCATGCTCGCACCCTGCCTGCTCATGGGGGTCGCCTTCCCTGCCGCGGGCCGAGCGGCAACCGAACTGCGGAGCCGCTTCGCCTCCTCGGCCGGCAATCTCGTGGCGCTCAATACCACCGGCTCGATCGTCGGCTCCCTGGCAGCGGGATTCTGGCTGATCCCACGACTCGGGCTGCAACGCAGCATGCTCCTGTGCGCCGCGATCAACCTGGCGTGGGGCATCCTGGTCCTGGCGGTGAGGAGAGCCGACTTGGGAACCAGGCGCTGGGGGATTCTGCTGCCGGCGGCGGCTCTCTGCGGGCTCGCCTTGGCGCTCCCCTCGATCATGCCGGCGTGGGACCTCCGCCCGCTGGCGGTCTATCGCAACAACTCGTTCGTTGGTGCCACCGGGGCCGAGCTCGACAAGCTCATCGAGCGCAGTACGGTCCTCTACTACCGAGAGGGCGCCAGCGCCAACGTCTCGGTGGTCGAAGGGACCAGGGCGCGCGCCATCGTCATCGACGGCAAGACCGTGGCCACCGATGGCATGTCCGACATGCAACACGAACTTCTGCTGGGGCACGTGCCGGTCCTGCTCCATCCGGCTCCGCGTTCTGTCGCCGTCGTCGGTCTCGGCGCCGGTGTCACCCTCGGCGCGACCCTGACCCATGAATCACTCGAGCGGGTCCTGGTGGTCGAGATCGAGCCCGCGGTGGTCGACGGCACCCGGCTCTTCGCTCATGTCAACGGCCGGGCCGTCGACGACCCGAGACTCGAGATTGCGTTTCAGGACGGGCGCAACTACCTCTCCACCTCACGCGAGCAGTTCGACGTCATTACGGCGGATCCGATTCACCCCTGGGCTCGAGGTGCCGCCTACCTCTACACCACCGAGTACTACCGACTGGCGATGGAACATCTCACCGACAACGGGATCATGTGCCAGTGGCTGCCGCTCTACGAGCTGTCGCTCGACAACATCCGCTCCGCCATCGCCAGCTTCGCGGAGGTGTTTCCCGAGACGCTCGTCTGGCAGACGGCCAACGACGCGATCTTGATCGGGGCGAAGTCTCCGATCCAAGTCGACCTGGCGAATCTGCGCGCCCGCCTCGAGCAACCGAGAGTCCACCGGCAGCTTTCACAGTTGGGCCTCGCGACTCCGCTCCCTCTCCTCGCCGAACTCGCTCTCGAGGGCGCCGGGCTCGAGCGCTTCGTCGCCGGGGCGACCCTCAACACCGACGACAACCTGTATCTCGAGTTCTCGAGCCCGTTGAGCGTGGCCCAGGGCGAACTGGGAGACATTTTCGCGGCGTTCGATACCGAACGCACGACGTTCATGCCACTCCTCGTACCCGGAGGGATGACCCCCGACGACGAGGCCGAGATCGCTCGCGAGGCTGCCTCCTTCAAGACGGCCAAGGAACGGACCATCAGGGCACAATCGGCTCTACGAGCGGCTGAGGTCCGAGGCGACGCCACCGATTTCCGCAATGTCGTCCACGAGCTGCAGGACATCCTGCGCGCGGCGCCGGCTTACGGCCGAGCCCGGAGTATTCTGGTCGAGGCCTTCGTTGGTGCCGCGTTCCAGAATCTCTCTGAGGGTGGCGTCGAGGCAGCCGCGGCCCACTTCCAGGCTGCGGTCGAAACCATGCCCGACCATGCGCTCGCGCGGCATCACTTCGCGACGTTCCTCTCCGATCACGACCGGCGCGAAGAGGCTCTGGAGCACTTCGAGCAGGCCCTCGCCTATCTCCCCGACTACCCGGCGGCGCGGCACAATCTCGGCGTCACCCTGCTGCGCCTAGGACGCCCTCGCGAAGCCGCCGAGCACTTGGCACGAGCTCTCGCCTTGCGGCCGTCCGATGCCTCGGCCCACTTGATGCTGGCCACCGCTCAGGCGTTCATCGGCCAACCGCGAGAGGCACTCGACAACTTTCAACGGGCCGAGACGCTCGCCCCCCAGCTGGCCGGACTGCATGCAAACTTCGCCGGGTTTCTCACCTCCCAGCGCCTTTACGGAGCGGCCGCAGCCGCGCTCGAACGCGGCCTCAACCGCCTTGGGGAGGATCCCATCCTCGAGGAGCAGCTCGCTATTCTGTTGGTCGCTGCCCCCACCCCGGAACTCCGTGATCTCGCGCGGGCACAGGCGCTTCTTGGCCCGGTCGACTCGCAAGCGGCCGAAGCCTCTCCGACGCGGCTGGATGTTCTGGGCATGGTAGCGGCGGCTGAAGGCCGCTTCGACGCGGCAGCCTCGCTCGCTGCAAGAGCCCGTGACCTGGCCGAGCAGCGCGGAGACTCTGCTCTCGCCGCCCAGGTGGCCCGGCGCGAAGCCGCCTACCGCGCGCGGCGGCCCTACCTGCTACCCGAGCGTTGAGGCCGGCCCAAGGTGCGGTCTAGAAGTTGTAGACCTTGCCCTGCTCGATGAAACTGACGTCGGGATGGGCCATCTCGCCGATCTCGAGGTGAATCTGCTCGATACAGGGTGGTTTGAGGTGGTGGAGGATGATGGGCACCCGGCGCTCGAGCTTGCGCAGTTCGCCGAACATGGTGCGCGGTGTCAGATGGAGCGCCCGGTCCGCCACGTTCTGCAGGTCGTTGTTGAAGCTCGTCTCGAGGAAAATGGCCGACAGGTTGGGGATGCTGTTGGCAATCTCCCACAGCCTCTTGGTCGGTCCGGTGTCACTCGACCAGAGGACCGCCGAGGACCCCTTTTCGATCAGGAAGCCGTGGGTCGGTACCAGATGGTTGGTCGGGATCGGGGTGAATTTGAGGCCTTCGATCTCCACCGTGACCTCGTCGAGGAGCTCGTGAAATCGCAGCGCCGGCAGCAGGTGGTTCGGCAAGCGCGCGAAGTCGGGCCAGAAGGTGTTGTTGAACAGGTGGCGCCGCACGGCATAGATGGTGGCCGGCGACGAGAAGATGTTCACCCGGCAGTCGCCGGTGCCGTAGACGTTGTCGATAAAAAACGGCAGCGAATTGGTGTGGTCGATGTGGGAGTGGGTGAGAAGGATCGAGGTGATTCGCCGTTGCGCCTCGACCGGTAAGGTCTGCGAAAGACAGCCCGCATCGAGCGCCACCCGGCCGTCGATCAACAGACAGGTCATGCGGCACTCTTGGCTCTCCCCCCCGTACCCGCCGAGAACGGTGATCTGCATTGCGCTTTGCCGGCGCGGCATCGCCTGCCCGCGCCTCCCCTCCTTACGTCCAATCCGTCCGGCGGATGGTACCCCATGCCGCGGCCGACGCCCTGACTAGGCGGCTACAACTCCCAGGCATGATGGACCCGCCGGTGCTTCGATCTAGAAACGAGTACCGATCCAGAAGCTGGATTCGAAGCTGTCTGCCGACGTCTCGAAGTCGGTCCGCTTGGCAAAGTCGAAATTGAGATCGAGGCCCAGGAATCGGGTGGTGAAGCCGTAGCCATAGGAGGCGACACCATCTTCCAACCGGCCGAGATCGCTGTCATAGAAGGTGAAGGTGTCGTCGTAAAACCAGGCGCCACCGACGTCGAGGAACAGAACGCCCCGCACCCCGCCGAAGTTGAGGAACGTCCCTCGTAGTTGATCAAGCAGCGGAAACCGTATCTCCAGGTTGGCGAAGAACCCCTGGTTGCCGACCAGGGAACGGAAATCGTAGCCGCGTAGCGTATCCAGGCCACCGAAGTAGACCGGGTTGGCCCCCTCGCCTTCGTTGAACGAGCCCCAGGCGCGGAACGCGAGGTTGCTGCGCGCCGTCATCCGAAGATACTGACGGTAGTCGATCGAGAGGTTGGAATACAGCGTTCCACCCGCCTCGATATCCTCGGCGTGTGAGGCCGAGAGCCGCCAGCGTCGGCCCGCGATCGGACCCCAACCGGAGAAGCTCGTGGTGTCTCCGATGAGCGCCGCCTCGACCAGAGGGTAGTCGTCCTGACGTGGTTCCTGGACCAATACTCTGACACCAAACGGGAATATCTCCCTCAGCGTCATGTCGAGCTCCTGCGGGTCGAGATTCTCGAGGCCCAGGAGTCCCAAGGCCGGCTCGAGGATGAGGAGCTCTTCCAGAGAGAACTGGCCGACGTCGATATTGGCGGCAGTCTGGAAGTTGAACTCGCGCTGAACGAAGCCGGCGCCAAGCGAGACCCGGAGGCTCTGGCTGATCGGATAGACCAAGGACGCGACGGCGCCGAGCTGCTTCAGGGCGGTCGGTCCGCGATCGAAAATGTTCTGGCCGATGAAGTAGATCTCGTTGTCGAAGAGGCGAACGTTCCATTGCAAACGACCCGAGAGGTCAGCGTAGATCGCCTCGAACTCCTGGAAGGTCTCGATCCCGAAGAAATTGAGGACGAAACGGCGGTCGCCCAAGTAGTCGGTGAAGCTGATCCGAGTCTGCCCGATCACCGTCTGATTGTTCGACACACCGATATAAGCGTCGATGTCCTCGAGAATGAAGTTGAACGGGCGATAGCTGTCCTGATTGGCCTCGTCGATCGTGACCTCGATGCTGGGCTCGAACGCGAGAAGTTCCGCGGTCGCGACCTCTGCCGGCTCGATTTCAGTGATCGGCGTAGCCGCTGTGATCGGGTCGTTGATGTCGAGCAGGTGGACATCGAAGCGGCCTTTCCAGAAGGCCGAGTAGACCAAGCGCTCCTTGCCGTCCGGCGAGGAAAGGACCGCCGGCTGGAAGCAACTGGTGATGGCATTGGTGTGCTGAGTAATCGCGCCTCCAGCCATCTCGAGCCCATAGACGTTGTCCGAGCCCGTGCGGTCGGAGGTGAAGTACAGGCGCTCGCCATCGGGCGAAAACACCGCGTCGGTCTCGTTGGACTCGCCGAAGGTGATCTGAAAGCGCTCGCTGGGGTTGTCGAGGTCGATCTGAAAGAGCTTGCCGTAGTCGCCTATGACGGACGTCAGGACGATCGCCTTGCCGTCCGGCGAGTAGACCGGTGCGCCATCGAAGATATCGTCGTTGGTGATGCGAGAGATCTCACCGCTGCCGACGTCCGCGGCGAAAATATCGAAGCGCCCGTCACGGTAGCCCCCGAACGCCACGTGGCGTCCATCCGGACTCCAGGCAGGCGCGGAGGGCTGGTCGACACCCAGTTCGAGCACGTCGGTGATCTTGCCCTTGAGCACGCTCAATAGAACGAGTTTGCGCGACCGCCCCTGGCGGGCAAAGAACGCGAGCGTATTGCCGTCAGGCGAGAACGCCAGATCACGACCCAGTTTCCGACCCAGGGTCAGTTCCTGGACTACGTAGTATTGGAAGTCGCTGTCGATGCCCTTGGTCAGGTTGCGCACTAGTTCGCGGCTCTTGGAGTCGTAGAGCACGACATCCACATCGCCCTTGTGGGTGCTGAAGGCAGCCACGAGGTCGCCCGAGGGGGACGGAGCGGGCGAAATCAGAACCCCGTTGTAGATCGTATTGGCCCGCCGGAAGACCCGGCCGTAGTCGCTCGGCTCACCCATACTGACGAGATCCGGCAGGTACTTCTTGCGCAGCCAACGCCGGAAGTCCGAATCCAGGTCCTCGGGCTTGATCTGGAAGGTCCGCTCGAACACCCGACCCATCTGGCCGCCCAGGTTGTTGCGCAGCTCGGCGATGAAGTCGCGGATTCCGTCCTTGCCCCATCTCTCCTCGACGTAGTCCAGTACGGCATGACCGAAGCGGTAGGCGAAGAAGCCGCCGGTGTTACCCCGCGCGATCGAGGGGATGCGATCGTTGACCACGGCATCACGTAGATAGGACTTGTCTCTCGCCGTCTCGTCCTTCGCGTAGTAGCTCGCCATGCCTTCGATCAGCCACTGCGGCGGCTGCGAGGTCAGGCCCTTGCCCGCTCGGCCTTCGTAGAGCAGGCTGAACTGAAAGACGTGGGTCAGCTCGTGCAGGATGAGCTTCATCAGTTCCGGGTCCGGCATGTCGACCGGCAGCACCATGCGGTTGCGGGTCGGGACGGCGAAAGCGCCGATGCCCTCCGGAATGAAGTTGAGAATTACGTTGGTCTGTTCGAACTCGTTGTGAGTGGCGTAGAAGATCAGCGGAATCGCGTCTTTGACCTGGTGGTCGAACTCGCGCGACAACTCGTCGTAGGCGCTCTCGGCGAAGGAGACCATCTTCTCGAGAAGGTGCTCTTCCTCCGGGTAGTAGTGAACGTCGAAGTGGACCGAGTGGTAGATCCGCCAGTCGAAATCCTGGTACTTGACCTTGCTGCGGCCGAAGTACTGGGCCTGAGCAGCCGATGCCGCGAGAGCGATGACACACGCCCCAGCGAGCAGCACGTGGAAGAAGGGGAAACGAGTTCGACTCAAGGGCGCTCTCCTTTTTTGCTCGGTTGGCCTGACTCAGTACTGGGATACTCCGGACTTCCCTCGCCGGCTTCGCTCGGCGCCGGCTCAGTCCGTAAACAGAACGCGCGTGGTGCGCACTCGCTTCTGCGCGAACACACCGGCGATGCGGTCCTCCAGCGCGAAGAGATTCTGGAACATTCCTGCCAGGGGATCAGCGCTGGCTCCTTCGAACTCCTTGAAGTCCTTGAAGTTGTCCGTGTGGAGCAATTCGCCGGTCTTGCCATCGACGACGATCATGACGATGTCGTACTCGAAACCGCTGCGCTCGACGAGAACCTGACGATAGTAGGTGCGGCCGTCATACGGCGAGGTGTACTCCTCCGTCCGATAGCCGCTTCTGTCCTGGATGTCGAAATCGAGACTGCCACTCAACAGCAAGTCGGCCTGGCTGCGCTCGCCGACGGCGCGCCAGAAATCAGTGTTGGTCGCCAGGTCGTCGATATTGAAGCTCGGGTAGTCCACTCCGCGTGGTGGCACGATCTTGAGTTGGGCGCGGCGCCGCAGCAGGCGGCGCATGTAGCGGTCGAACTCCTCCTGCACGTTCACCCCACGGCGCTCGACCGGCGCCTCGCCCTCTTCCCTCGGCACCAGGAAGGGCGCGATGGCCACGGTCTCGTAGCCGCGCAGGTCGATCTGCGACTTCACGGGCACTTCGAACTGGATCTTGACCTCACCGGCCCGAGCCCCGGCCGCCGCGAGGAGGGTCAGGGCCAGCCCGGCGAGGCAGTAGCGTGCTTTCATCGTCCACTCCCTTCGGTCGGCGCTGTCTCAGCGACTGCTACCGAACCCTCAGCAGCCTCCTCGGCCGGCTTGAAGCTCTGGTAGAACTCGAGGAAACGGCTGTAGTTCGCCCTCAGACTGCGGTTGTTCGGCGAGGCCACCAGGGCTTCTTTGTAGGTCTCGAGGGCCTCCTCGAAGAGACCCAGAGCTTCGTAGCCGACGGCGATGTTGTTGAGGATTTCCGGATCCCCAGGTCGGGTCACGAGAGCTCTCTTGAAGCGGAAGAGCGCTTCGTTCCAAAGTCCGCGCCGCGCCATGTCGACCCCGAACTGGAGCTGCGATCCAGCCTCGGGCTTCTCGGCTGCATGGCTCGAGTCGGGTGCGATGCCGAGACCCAAGCCAACCATGATTCCGACGATGACTGCGGGGGCCCAGTGTCGCATCGCTTGTCTTCCCATCCTCTGTCGACCTCGTGTCCGACGAGTATACCGACTGGCTTGGGCGACCCGGTTCGGCTTCGAGCAAGCTGTGCGATTCATCCCGTCTGATCCGTCTAGCTACAACGTAACGTGATCGCCGGGGACTTTATGCCCGGCGTTCGAAAGGCGCGATCGTGACCCCGACCGAGAACCCTGAGACGAGCCGTCTGACGCCGGCCCAGCTCATTGCCCTCAACGCCGATTTGGAGCTGCCACGGGCCGCAGTTTGCCGACTTGCCGGCAGCACGCACTCCTGGTGGCTCGGAGGATCGACAGTCAGCGACGAGACCATCGCAGGCCTCGGGGTCAGCCCGGCTGTCATCCGCGCCGCGCGCAGCTGCCTTGCTCGCGCAGCCGAAGTCGCTGCCCGCGAGCGGGACCATGCCGAGCAACTCGGCGCTCGAATTATCACTCTGAACGATGACGACTATCCCCCGGCTCTCGACGATCTGGCATTGCCGCCGCCAGTCTTGTACCTACGCGGCGCACTGCCGGCCCGGCCCTGTCTTTCCATCGTCGGCGCCAGAAAGGCCTCGGCCTACGGCCGTGAGGTGGCCCGTGCTTTCGGCGGCGAGCTGGCGGCCCGGGGCTTCGTCATCGTCTCCGGCTTCGCGCGCGGAATCGACGCCACCGCGCACCGCGCCGCAGCCGAAGCCGAGACCGGAGCCACGCTCGCCATTCTCGGCTGCGGTCTCGATGTGGACTATCCGCGTGGCCGACGGCCGCTCAGGCGGGCGGTCTGTCGCCGCGGCGGCCTCCTGTCCGAGTTTCCCTTGGGCGCGGAACCCTTGCCGTTCAATTTCCCCATCCGGAACCGGCTGATCGCAGCCCTGGGGCACGGCACCCTGGTGGTCGAAGCCACCGCCAAATCCGGCTCGTTGATCACCGCCCGTTTGGCCCTCGAACTCGGCCGCGACATCTACGCCGCGCCCGGCCGGATCTTCGAGCCCAAGGCGGCCGGCCCCAACACCCTTGTCCGCGACGGCGCGTTTCTCGTCCAACACCCCGACGACATCATGATCACCTTGCCGCAAGCGGTCCTCGACCGCCTTCGCGACCCCAGGCCGGCCGAGGACCAACCCTCCAACCCCGACCTTCCGGCACGCCAAGCCCGAGTCCTCGCCGCCCTGTCCCCAGGGACCAAGGCGGGCGAGGACGAACTGGCTCGGAGGCTCGACATGCCGGTTACCGAGTTGCTCGGTACCTTGCTCGAGCTCGAGCTCTCCGGCTGGGTGCGGCGGGAACCGGGGCCGGTCTACGCTCGTCGCGAGCTGTGGTAACGTCCCGCCGCGCTCGCCGGGAGAGTCCCTGGAAGAGTCCGAACTGTCGCTTCCGAACACCTACTGAACTCTCACAGAGCGTCCAAAACCATGAGCAAAAACCTGGTAATCGTCGAGTCTCCGGCCAAGGCCAAGACCCTCTCTCGCATCCTCGGCAAGGACTATACGGTCGAGGCGAGCTACGGCCATGTGCGCGACTTGCCGGGCAAGGCGGAGCAGATCCCGGCCAAGTACAAGAAGGAAAAGTGGGCCCGGCTGGGGGTCAACGTCGACAACGACTTCGAGCCGCTCTACATCGTTACGGCCGACAAGAAGAAGCACATCCAGACGCTCAAGAAGGCGCTGGCCGGCGCCGAGCAGCTCCTGCTGGCGACGGATGAAGACCGCGAAGGCGAGAGCATCTCGTGGCACGTGCTCGAGGTCCTGAAGCCGAAGGTTCCGGTGCGGCGCATCGCCTTCCACGAGATCACCGAGGAGGCGATCCTCGAAGCGATCGCCAGCCCGCGCGAGCTCGATCTCAATCTGGTCCGGGCCCAGGAGAGCCGCCGCATCGTCGACCGGCTCTTCGGCTACCAGCTCTCGCCGGTTCTGTGGAAGAAGGTGCGCACGGGCCTCTCGGCCGGCCGCGTGCAAAGCGTGGCGGTGCGCCTTTGCGTGCGACGCGAACGCGCTCGCAAGCGCTTCGAGCGCGCGGTCTACTGGGACGTCGAAGCCTCATTCGAGAAGGACGGCCAGAGCTTCAATGCTCGCTTGGCAAAGCTCGATGACCGCAGCGTCGCCACCGGCCAGGACTTCGAGTCCGACACCGGCCGACTCAAAGAGAAGTCGAAGGCCCAGTGGCTCGAGAGTGCCAGTGCGGTCGATGACCTGATCGCCGGCTGGACCTCGCCGTGGACCGTGACCTCGGTCACCCAGAAGCCGTTCACGCGCAAGCCACCGCCGCCCTTCACCACCTCCTCGATGCAGCAGGAAGCGAATCGCAAGCTCCGCTTCTCGGCCAAGCACACCATGCGGATCGCCCAGCGGCTCTATGAGGGCATCGAACTCGGCGGTGACCGCGTCGGTCTCATTACCTACATGCGTACCGACTCCCTGGCGCTGTCGAACAAGGCGCTGAATGACGCCGAGAACGTCATCTCAGAGCGCTACGGCAAGGAGTTCACCTCGGGGCCGCGGCGCTACAAGACCAAGGCCAAGGGGGCTCAGGAGGCGCACGAGGCGATCCGTCCCAGTGAGCTCTCCCGCACGCCCGAATCGATGAAAACCTTCCTCAACACCGACGAGCACAAGCTCTACGAGTTGATCTGGAAGCGCACCGTGGCCAGTCAGATGACCGAGGCGCGGATGCGCCGGACGTCGATCGAGATCACCGCCCAGGGCGCCGACCAGCCCGCCGGGATCTTCACCGCCACCGGCAAGACGATCGAGTTCCCGGGCTTCTTGCGGGCCTACGTCGAAGGCGCCGACGACCCCGAGGCCGATCTGGCCGACAGCGAGGTGATCCTCCCGACCCTGGCCGCAGACGAGTCGCTGCCGCCCACCACGGTCGAGCCGAGCCGGCACGAAACCCAGCCGCCGGCCCGCTTCACCGAAGCCAGCTTGATCAAGGAACTCGAGAAGGAGGGCATCGGCCGCCCCTCGACCTACGCCTCGATCATCGACACCATCCAGTACCGCGGCTACGTCGAAAAGCAGGGCAACGCACTGGTACCCACCTTCACGGCTCACGCGGTCACGCAGCTGCTGGAGAAGCACTTCACCGACTACGTGGACACCCAGTTCACGGCCAAGATGGAGGAGCAACTCGACGATATCGCCGAGGGCGATCTCGACTGGCTGGCCCACCTGCGGGCCTTCTACTTCGGCGCCGACGGTGAGGCGGGACTCGAGAAGCGGATCGAGCACGAAGAGCCCAACATCGACTATCCGGCGATGCAGCTCGGGGTACATCCCGAGAGTGACAAGCCGGTCGTGGTGCGAGTCGGACGCTACGGTGCCTACGTCCAGCATCAGCTCTCGGACGAGGAGAAGCAAGCGGCGTCGTTGCCCGCCGGCCTGCCGCCAGCCGACCTGACCCTCGAGCTGGCACTCGATCTGCTGGCCAAGGCGGCGCTCGGCAACCAGGAACTGGGCCTCGACCCCGAGACCGAGCACATGATCTTCTTGTGCCGCGGCCGCTTCGGTCCCTACGTGCAAGTGGGCGAGACGCCCGAGCGCGGTTCGAAAGAGCCCAAGCCCAAGCGCGCCTCGGTGCCCAAGGGTCACCCCGAGGAAGACGTCAACCTCGAACTGGCGCTCAAGTGGCTCTCGCTGCCCCGCACCCTCGGGGTGGACCCGGAGACCGAAGAGCCGGTCATCGCGGCCTCCGGCCGCTTCGGCCCCTACCTCAAGAAGGGCAAGGACAGCCGTTCGCTCAAGCCGGAAGACGACGTCTACGAAATCGACATGGCGCGGGCACTCGAGATCTTCGCCGTGCCCAAGACCCGGGGGCGCGGCCGCGGTCCGACGGTGCTCAAGGAGTTCCCGGACGACCTCAAGCTGCTCGACGGCCGATACGGTCCCTATCTCACCAACGGCGAACTGAACGCTTCACTGCCGCGGGACGTGAAGGCCGACGACTTGACCGCCGAGCAGGCCGCGACGCTGCTACAGGAACGCGGCAAGCCTCCCAAGCGGGCAAAGAAGAAGAAGTAGTAGCCCGGCCTACCTGGCGCCGACTTCCCGCCGTTACAATCAGCCCATGACCCTCCCGGTCCATGTCGTCGGCGGCGGCCTCGCCGGCACCGAGTGCGCCTACCAACTCGCGCGACGAGGCGTCCGCGTCATCCTCCACGAGATGCGGCCGGTCCGGCCCACCCCGGCGCACAAGACCGGTGATCTGGCGGAACTGGTCTGCAGCAATTCCTTGCGCAGCGACGACCCACTGCACGCCGCCGGACTGCTCAAGCGCGAGATGGAGCGCTTCGGTTCGCTGATCATCGCCAGCGCCCGCGCCGCCGCGGTCCCTGCCGGCAACGCGCTCGCGGTAGATCGCGATCAATTCGCCCACGGAATCACCTCGACTCTGGCTGCCCTGCCGGGACTCGAGATTCGCCGCGAGGAGGTCTTGACCATCCCCGAGGGCGACGCGGTGCTCGCGACCGGCCCGCTGACCTCCGAGGCGATGGCCCAACAGCTTCAGGCCCTGCTAGGCGAGGACTATCTCTACTTCTACGACTCGATCGCCCCGATCGTCGATGGCGCGAGCCTCGACATGGGTCCGCTCTTCTGGCAATCGCGCTGGGGCAAGGGAGACGGCGACGACTACCTCAACGTCCCGCTCACCCAGGAGGAGTACCTCACCTTTCACCAGGAGCTGATCGAAGCCGAGGTCCAACCGCTGCACGACTTCGAGCAGGAGCTCTTCTTCGAGGGCTGCCTGCCGATCGAAGAGATCGCCCGGCGGGGGGTCGACACCCCGCGCTGGGGACCGATGAAATCGATCGGCCTGCAAGCGCCGGACGGCACGCGACCGTGGGCCGTGGTGCAACTACGGCGCGAGAGCCTGACCCACGAATGGCTCAACATGGTCGGTTTCCAAAGCCGGCTCAAGTGGCCGGAACAGAAGCGCGTCTTCGGTTCACTGCCGGGCTTCGCCAACGTGCGCTTCGAACGTCTCGGGCAGGTGCATCGCAACACCTTCATCAACTCCCCCACTCATCTGGACTCTCAGTACCGGCTGATCGAACACCCAAGGGTTCGCCTGGCGGGCCAGATCACCGGAGTCGAGGGCTACCTCGAATCGGCCGCCTCGGGCCTCGCCATCGGCCTCTACCTGAGCGCCGAACGTGAGGGTCGAACGCTCGAGTCCTTCCCCGCCACGACCGCCCTGGGGGCCCTGACCCGCCATCTGACCAAGACCCCGGCCAAGCACTTCCAACCGGCCAACATCAACTACGGCCTCTTCGAAGAACTCGTCGAACGCGTCCCCAAGAAACAGCGCCGCGCGGCCTACGCCGAACGCGCCTGGAGCGCACTGGAAGAGTGGGCCACCACGCACGCGATCGACCTCGAGGAAGTCGCCCAGCCGCCCGTTCCCGCCATCGAAGCAGCCGCCACCACCACCTAGCGACCCCGGCCGAGATCTCGTGCACGCCCTGATCTACCGTTTTCTGCGCCATCTCGAAGCCGAACGGAACTACTCGCCACACACTCTGCGCGCCTACTCTTCGGACCTCGAGCGCTTCCATCGCTTCTTCGCCATCGACTACTGCGGCGTCGCCCTCGACGCGGCATCGGTCGCCGAGGTCGACGCCGTCGCCGTCCGCTCGTTCCTAGCCTCGCTGGCCCGCAGCGGCGTCGGACGGGGCACCCAGGCCCGCTCGCTCTCGGCGGTCCGCACGCTTTTCGCCTTCGCCTGCCGCGAAGGCACTCTCGAGCACAACCCGGCGACCGCCGTGCGGACGCCCAAGCAGGACCAAAAGCTCCCCCGCCACTTGCGGCCCGGCGAGATCGAGACCCTGCTCGAAGCCGTCGATGGCAAGGAGCCCCTGGCGCGCCGCAACCGCGCTCTGCTCGAATTGCTCTACGCCACCGGCTTGCGGGTCGGGGAACTGGTCAGCCTCGACTGGTCGGACCTCGACCTGGCGGGCCGCGTCTTGCGGGTGCTCGGCAAGGGAGGGAAGGAGCGCATGGCGCCCTTCGGCCGGCCCGCGGTCGTCGCACTCGAAGCCTGGCGCGATCACTGGCCGGAGGTGCGCGCCGAGGTCGCCGACGGTGACGAACCGGTGTTTCTCAACCACCGCGGCCGCCGCCTGACCGCCCGTTCGGTCCGCCGCATCCTCGATCAGGCGGTCGAGACCGCCTGCCTGGCCCCCGGCGTCCACCCCCACACCCTGCGCCACACTTTCGCCACGCATCTGCTAGAAGGGGGCGCCGACCTCAGAGCCATTCAGGAACTCCTGGGGCACAGCTCGTTGGCGACGACTCAGCGCTACACCCATCTGGATGTCGATCGGCTGTTGAACGTGTACCGCGAGAGCCACCCTCGGGCCAAGAAGGACTAGGTTCTCTCACTCTCTCCTCACTTCCTGGGCGGTGGCCTCTCTTCCTCAGAGCTCGCGACGGGCGTGACTGACTCGAGCTCTCATGCTCGACTGGGGGCTGGCATGAGCTGCGGGCGCGTGTCTGACGGTTCAGGCGTCGGAAGCACTTTTTTCTGGCTGGCCAGGCCCGACCTAACCCCAGCCAGAAAAAAGTACTTCCGACGCCTCGAGGGTAAGGACGGTTGCAGCTGCTCCCAAGGGCGTAGCGCTCGTCGGAGAAGCTGTAGCGACTCGAACCATCAAGGCGAGAAAGGGGTTTTTCCTCGAAATGGGGTTGGGATGGGCTGGCCATTCCGAGGAAAAAGGGCTTTCTCGCCTGAATCCACCGAACGCGCAACCTCCCAACCTCGCAAACCCTCATCAGCCCCATGCCCCCCTCCAGTAGCGGCCGCAGCCCCGCTATGGCATTCTGCCGTCGCATGACCGAAACAACCCAACTACCCGTGCGCTTCGACTGCACCACAAGCGGAGCCATCGCAAAAGGCCACCGCACCCTCGCCTGGCTCCTCCTCGGCCTCGCCGCCGCCATGGTCGTAGCCGCCATCCTCGTCTTCATCGCCGACCGCAAGCTACCGGCGCTCCTCTGCCTCGCCGTCGCCTTCGTACTCTGGACCACCTGGAGGATGAGCGGCGACCTCGACCTGATCTGGCTCGAGATCGAACACGATCAGCTGACCGTGCAGATGAGAACCCGGCGGCTCGCCCTGCCGCTGCTTGCCCCCAAGATTCGAGTGCTCGACTCCGAGGAGCGCGCACACGCCGAGCGGCTGGCCTCCAACGGACTGCTCGTGGCCGGTACGGGCGGCTTCGACTCGCATCTCCTGGGCGAGTTCAACCTCCACGCCACCGACTTGGACAATGCGGTGTTGGTCGATACCGGGGACAGTCGGGTCCTGGTGACGCCGGACGACCCCGAGAGCTTCATCGCCACCTTCCACCAGGTGACGGCTTGAGCGCGGTGGTCGGTGTATTCTCCGCCGGTGAGTGACTTTCGATCGACCACGGTCCTGATGGTGCGGCGCGACGGCCGGACCTGCATGGCGAGCGATGGCCAGGTGACGCTCGGCGACACCGTCCTCAAGACGGGCGCCAGCAAGGTCCAGCGCACCGGCCAGGGCAAGGTCCTCGTCGGATTCGCCGGCGGTGCGGCGGACGGCCTGGCGCTCTTCTCGCGCTTTGAAGCCAAGCTCGAGGAGTACTCCGGCAACCTCGAGCGCGCGGTGGTCGAGTTGGCCAAAGACTGGCGCACCGACCGTGTGTTGCGTCAGCTCCAAGCGCAGATGGTCGTGACCGACGCCGAGCGCTGCTTCCTCGTGTCGGGCAACGGTGACTTGCTGCAACCCGACGACGACGGCTTGCTGGCTATCGGCTCGGGGGCCAACTTCGCCATGGCGGCTGCCCGTGCTCTCCTGCGCCACACCGAGATGCCGGCGGTCGAAATCGCCCGCGAGGCGATGCGGGTGGCGAGCGAGATCTGCATCTACACCAACGACCGGATCACGCTCGAGGAGGTCTGAGGTGTCTCAAAGTGCTTTCGCCGGCCCGGATCTGGACGATCTGACGCCGCGCCAGATCGTCGCCGAGCTGGACAAACACATCGTCGGCCAGGACGACGCCAAGCGCGCCGTGGCGATCGCCTTGCGCAATCGCTGGCGCCGGCGCCAGCTCGACCCCGAGATGGCCGAAGAAGTCCTGCCCAAGAACATTCTGATGATCGGCCCGACCGGGGTCGGCAAGACCGAGATCGCTCGGCGCCTGGCCCGCCTCGCTCGCTCGCCCTTCTCCAAGGTCGAGGCCAGCAAGTTCACCGAGGTCGGTTACGTCGGGCGTGACGTCGAGTCGATGATCCGCGACCTCGTCGAGGTGTCGGTTGCCATGGTCCGGCAGGAGCTTCGGGTCGCCGTTCGCGAGACCGCCGAGCACAACGCCGAGGAACGGTTGCTCGACATTCTCGTGCCGCCTCCGCCGCCGCCCACCGAGGAGGGGCAGGCTCCCGACTTGAGTGCCACCCGGGAGACGTTCCGCAAGAAGCTCGCGCGCGGCGATCTGGATGAGCGCGAGGTCGAGGTCGAGGTCAAGGACTCGAGCGCCCCGGGCATTCAGATGTTCACACCCCAGGGTGTCGAGGAAGTCGGCATGAACCTGGCGGAGATGCTGCCCGGCATGTTCGATCGACGCCAGCGGCAGAAAATGTCGGTCTCGGATGCCCGTGAAGTGCTGATCGCGCAGGAGTCGGACAAGCTGATCGACGAGCAGAAGATCACTCGCGAGGCGCGCCGTCGGGTCGAGCAGGACGGCATGATCTTCCTCGATGAAATCGACAAGGTCGCCGGCGGGGGGTCGAGCCACGGGCCTGACGTTTCGCGCGAGGGCGTACAGCGCGACCTGTTGCCGATCGTCGAGGGCTGCACGGTGGCGACCAAGTACGGGCCGGTCAAGACCGACCACATGCTCTTCATCGCCGCCGGCGCCTTCCACATCAGCAAACCGTCCGATCTCATTCCCGAGCTTCAGGGTCGCTTCCCGATCAGGGTCGAACTCTCGGCGCTCTCCGAGGCGGACCTCACTCGGATCCTCACCGAGCCCGACAATGCTCTGACCAAGCAGTACGCGGCTCTGCTCGGAGCCGAGGGGCTCAAGGTCAGCTTCACCAAAGACGCGGTCGCCGAGATCGCTCGCTTGGCGGTCGACGTCAACTCGCACAGTGAAAACATCGGCGCCCGCCGCCTCGCGACCTTGCTCGAAAAGCTGCTGGAAGAGGTATCGTTCGAGGCACCCGACATGCAGGGCGTGCGGGTCAAGGTCGACCGCGACTACGTACAACGCGTTTTGAACGACATCGTCGAGAATCGAGATCTGAGCCGCTATGTTCTGTGACTTGTCCTCCCTGCGCCGCTGGGCGCCGCCTTCCCTCGCCACCGGCGCACTTCTTGCCTCGGCTCTCGTGCTGAGCCCAGGCTGCGGGCACAAGAAATCGCCCATCCCGCCGCCGAGCAAGGTGCCGCAGAAGGCAGTTGTCGAGGCTCATCAGCGGGGCCACGAAACGATCGTGAGCTTCCCGTTTCCGACCACTACGATCAGCGGCACCGCACTGCTGGGAGTCGCGAAGATAGAACTCTGGCAGTACAGCATCGAGGTCCCCGAGTTCGCCATCGAGCTCCTGGCGCAGGAGGCCCTGGCGCGCCGGGAAGCTCAGGAGCTGCTCGACGAGCTCGGCCTGCCGCTCTACGAGACTCCCCCAATCTTCCCCGACGACCCGGAGGCTGATCCTGCTGCCGCCGGGCTCGGCACCGTTCCCGCCACGGACGCCGCGGGGGCCGTGATGCCCTTTCCGTCCGAAAAGGCTCCCGAAGCTCCCGTCGAGGCTCCTGTCGCAACTGCGGAGCCTGAGTCGCCATCAACGGCGACCATGGCTGAAGAAGTCGACACCATGGCAGCGACAGAGGACGACGCCGCCGAGGAGACTCCCGAGGAGGGTGAGACCGAGGCCGCGGAAGGCGAGACGGACGGCGAGGGCGAGGAGACCGAGCTGACTGAAGAGGAGCAACTGGCGGTGCGGGTCGAAGCGGCGCGAACGCTCCTGATCTCGGCGCCCACCCCCAAGAGTTCGTTCATCTCCTCGACCTTGAGGGACTTCAAGAGCGGCGCCGAACTCGTCCTCAGCATCGAGGGTGACGAGGTGTCGAGCTCGCTCGTAGGCGACAAGGTCGTCCTGCGCCTGCCTTTGCCGCCAAGGCCGACGGAGGGGCCTGAGGTCGGGCACCTTTTCGCCGCCAAGATCTTTCCTCTAGACGGCAAGGCCTCCGACTTCTCGGAGCGGGCGGCCATCCTGCCGAGCGACACCCCTCCGGCACCGCAGAACGTGTCGGTTGATGCGCAACCCGTCGGCATCTTCGTCCGCTGGGAAGCTGACGAGGACCCGCCGGGAGGGTTCCGGGTCTATCGCCGCGATGCGCAGACCCGGCTCTACGGCGAGCCCCTGGGCGTCCTTCCTCTCGGCACCGAGCGCTTCTTCCTCGATCAACAGGCGGTCTTCGGGGCGCGCTACATCTACGGTGTGACGGCGCTCGAGACGACGACACCCCTGCTCGAAGGCGATCTGTCCTCCGAGCACGAGCTCGACTACCAGGACCGGTTCGGTCCGGCGATACCCGGTGGCTTGGTGGCCTTTCCGGAAACCGGCCGGGTTCGACTGCTGTGGACCACCGTGGCCAACGTCGATGTGGCGGGCTACGAAATCCTCCGGCGAGCCGCCGAGGAGGCCCAGGCCATCCCGCTCACCAGCGAATTGGTGACCCGCGGGCAGTATCTGGACGAGACCGTCCAGAGTGGCGATGTCTGGTTCTACTCGGTCGTCGCCGTGGATACCAACGGTAACCGCAGCAACGCCAGCCTCGAGACCGAAGCTCGGGTCCCGTGACGGCTCGACCGACCAAGGTCGAGTCGTGACCGCCGAGGCTGCGTGCTACCGCCTCAGCGGCGGCGGTAACGACTTCCTGGCGTTGGTCGAGCCCTCCGTTCCGCCGACCGCCCAACGCGTGCGGTCCTGGTGCCGGCGGGGTCTATCGCTCGGGGCCGACGGGCTTTTCACCCTCGAGCGCGCGCCTTCCGGCGTCAAAATGGACTACTACAACGCCGACGGCCGGGCCGCCGATCTCTGTCTCAACGGAACCCGCTGTGCCGTGCGCCTGGCCGGGCACCTGGGCTGGCACGAGGGCTCGACGACGGTGCTCACCGGGGCCGGCGCGATGGCGGGCACCGTCGAGGGCAGCGCCGTACGACTCGAACTCGAACCGCCCTCCGAGGAGCCCCTGGCTTTAACCCTGAATGTCGAAGGAGGCGCCCATAGCGGCTGGTTCCTGACCGTCGGGGTGCCCCAGTTCGTCCTCGCCTGGCCCGAGTCGCTACGCACGGCTCCCGTGGACCGGCTCGGGCCGCTGATCCGTCATCACCCGGAGTTCGGCGACGCGGGAACCAACGTCATGTTCGTTCGCTTCCTGCCGCCCTCGAGGTTCGAGATCCGCAGCTACGAACGGGGTGTCGAGGCCGAGACCCTGGCCTGCGGCACCGGGGTTCTCGCCGCGGCTGCCGTCGCCCTCGATCAGCGGCTTCTAGAGTTGCCTCTCGTCGCGTTGACGGCGGGTGGTTGCGAGTTCCAGGTCGACGGCGTCACGGACGGCCTCGGACGCCTCACTCGCTGGAGCCTGGCCGGCGATGCTCGGCTGCTGGCCAAGATCGAACCCGCAGCCGACGCCGATCGGCTCCCCAGCCCCCCCGAGTGGACCTGACGTGGTAGAACTCCGCCGATGACCCCGCCGATGTCTTTTGCTCCGGTCGCCGACCAGCTCGCACTGCTCACCCGAGGCGCGGTCGATCTGGTGGACGAGGCCCAACTTACGACCAAGCTCGAGCGCGCCGCCACGACGGGAAAACCGTTGACAGTCAAGACCGGTTTCGACCCCTCGGCCCCGGACCTCCACCTCGGGCACTGCGTCCTGCTCGAAAAGATGCGGCAGTTCCAAGAGCTCGGCCATCGGGTGGTCTTCGTCATCGGCGACTTCACCGGCATGATCGGCGACCCGACCGGCAAGAAGTCGACCCGGCCACAGCTGACGCGAGAAGAGGTCGAGGAGAATCTCGCTACCTACGAGCGCCAGATGTACAAGGTGCTCGACCGGGAGAAAACCGTGGTCGAGCGCAACAGCCAGTGGCTCGACCCCCTGGGCTCCGCCGGCCTCATCAAGCTGGCGGGCAAGTACACCCTGGCTCGCATGATGGAGCGCGACGACTTCCGCACGCGCTACGAGAGCCATCAGACGATCACCCTGCACGAGCTCCTTTATCCGCTGGTTCAGGCCTACGACTCGATCGCCCTCGAGGCCGACGTCGAGCTCGGCGGTCACGACCAGATCTTCAACCTCCTGGTCGGCCGCACGCTGATGAAGGAGCACGGCCTCGAGCCGCAGGTGGTGCTCACCGTGCCGCTCCTGGTGGGAATCGACGGCGTCGACAAGATGTCCAAGAGTCTCGGCAACGCGATCGGGGTGGAAGACCCACCACGCGACATCTACGGCCGGACGATGTCGATTCCGGACGAACTGATGTGGAAGTGGCTGTTGTTGCTCACCGCCCTCGACGAAGACGCTCTGGCCGCCAAGCAGGCCGCGGTCGCCAGCGGGGAACTCCACCCCAAGGCGGTCAAGCAGGCCCTGGCGCGCGAATTGACCGCGCGCTTTCACGGCGCCGAGGCCGGCGCCGAAGCCGAACGCGAGTTCGAGAGCGTCTTCACCGACGGCGGTGAGCCGGACGACGTGCCGGAAGTCACCCTCGCCGGCTCGCCGCTGTTCAAACTGCTGGCGGCAGCGGATCTCGCCCAAAGCAACGGCGAAGCCCGGCGCCTGGTCGAGCAGGGCGCGGTCTCACTCGATGGCGAAAAACAGACCGACCCGTTCACCGAGCCGGCGCCCGGCAGCTACCTGGTCAAGGTCGGCAAGCGGCGCTTCGCCCGCCTCACAATCAGCGGCTGAGTTACAACTACAGGTACTACCCGAGTTTCCTGAACCACCCGAGAGCGGTCGCGCCGCCGATCATCTTCCGCCAAGTCGCGCGCGCACGCCGACCGAGAGGCTCCTTGGCATCCCGGGCCTGAGCCCCGCCGGCCGGCGCGCGGCAACGTAGGCGGCGTCACCGACATTGAGCAACTGAGCGAAAAGAGCGTAGCGCTCGGACAGATCGACTTCGGCCCGCAGATCGAAAATCGTGCGGCCGTCGATCACCTCGCTCGGCACCGCCGGGCCGCTGCCGGCCTTGATTCGAGTCTGGGTCGTGTAGTGCCCGTCGGCATTGAGTGCCCAGCGATTGGCCCGCAGGCTGAGGGTGGCGTTCAGCTGATGCTCGGGCAGGTAGGGGATCCTGTCGCCGGCGGTCACTCGGGGCGCCCAATCGGCGAAGCTGGTCTCAAAGGACGAGTCGAACTCGCCACGAGTGTAGGTGTAGCTCAGGTTGAGGGGCAGAACGATCCGTGAGCCGGTCCACAGGTTTACACCGTAGCCCGCCTCGAGCCCCCAGACCGTCGCGTCACCGCCATTGAACTGATCCCCCGAGCCGCTGCCGCCACTCGACGTGGTGTCGGTCCCCAGGAGGTTCTGGTAGTCGTTGAGGAATCCGACAATCTCGGCCCGGCCCGCACCACTGTCGAAACGGTAGCCCGCCTCGTAGTTGATGCTCTCTTCAGCGTCGACATCGCGAGTCGATCCCGGACCGGGCGGTGAGAAGCCACGGTGGACGCCGACGAACGCCACGGCTTTCGAGTCGAGGGCGTAGGCGACACCCAGACCTGGAATCACCTCGGTCAACGAGTTGACCCGGGTGGTGGCATCCTGCCCCGTGCGCTGGGGATCGCTGACGCCATAGTCGAAACGCAGCAGATCGATCGCTTCGACCCGCACGCCCGGAGTCAGCGTCCAGCGGCCCGCGGTCAGCGTGTCCTGGACGAAGAAAGCAACGGCCTCCGCACTGGCGATGCGGTTGGCGTCGCTGCCCGGCACACCCAGCGAGTTGAAGACCCGGCGGCCGGCGAGGATCTGGTAGCTGTCGTTCTCCTGGAACCGATCCTCCCGGTCTTCGTGCACTCTGAGGCCAATGTCGAGCTCGTGATCGGCCCGACCACGAGTGAAGCGTAGGTCGAGCACCGCCTGAACGCCCTGCGAGTCGTAGTCCCGCCGGTTGTTGCGCACCGCGAGGGCACCCGCGGCACTGTCGATCTCGCCACGCAGGATCGCCAGCTCGGTGGCGTAGCGACCCGGGTCCGCCAGGACCGAGGCCACCTTGGTACCCGCGACGCGCTCGAGCTTGGCCCAGTTGCGATGGAAGTCGTTGCGATAGACCGTCGTGGTCAGCGCCAGCCCGTCATGCGGGCGCATTTCCCAGCTCAGTTGCACTTGCTCGTGGTCGGTGACGATGCGGTCGCCGGCCGAGCCCACGTAGCGCCGGTAAGGGTCGCTCTCGAAGTCGACCTCGGTCAAACCGAGGTAGGTCTCGTCCCCCTGGTGCTCGGTCTTGCCGACCTTCACCTCGAAGGCTTGCCGCACCCTGGAGCCGGCGGCGCTCTCGAAACGCAGCTTGCCGAGATAGTCCGTCAGATCGAAGCCCGTGGCTCCGCCGCCGTCGAGACGCTTGAAGCCTGCATGGCCCATCTCATAGGCCTGCAGGAGCCAGGCGAAGCGCTCCGAGCTGTCGCCCACCGCGGCCTGCGCACGCCGCAGGCCACCGCTGCCGCCGGCAAGCTCGACATCGCCTTCGAAGGAGTTCGGGATGGCCCGCGACAGGTAGTTGATCGAGCCGCCGTTGGTGTAGGGCCCCTGCCTCACGGCGCTCGAGCCCTTGCGGATCTCGAAGCCCTCCATCCGGCCGGCAGTGGGGGCGTAGTAGGCGGCGGGTGCCGAGTAGGGGGCCGGTGCGATCAGCACGCCATCCTCGAGCATCGTCACTTTGGAACTGCGTTCCACCCCCGTACCCCGAATCCCGATGTTCGGCCGCAGGCCGAAGCCGTCCTCTTCCTGGATGTTGACCCCGGGCACCTGGCGCAGGACGCGATGGACATCCTGGTAGCCCTGGCGCTCGAGAGCCGCGGCCTCGATGACGTGGGCCGATCCCGGGACCCGCACTCGTACCTCGCCACTGCCGACGATGAGCAACTCCTCGAACAGGCGATAGGACTTCTCTTCGGCAGCGCGCTCCTCCGACCCGGTTGCCGCTTCGGTCGCCACGCCCGTCTCGTCAGTCTCCGCTGAGTCGGGGGGCACCGGGTCTTGGGGCGAAGGCGCAGCGAAAGAAGCGGGCGCGGCGATCAGGGCCACGACCAGCGTCACGACCAGCCCCGTGCACCAGGGCCTTGCCGAACTCACCGCCGAGAGGCAGCGCTCGATCATGAAGGTCGGCCCTCGAGCTCCGTTGTCCGCGACTCACGAGCGCGTTTGCACGGCAGGCAGCAGCCGATGACCTGAAGCGTCAAGTCCGCCGGGTCGAAGCCGTGGGCACGGCAGATTTCCTCCTGGCTCTCGCGCATGTCGCGGTTGACGAACTCGACCAGCCGGCCACACTCGCGGCAGACCATGTGGTCGTGGTCCATGCCGGCGTGCATGTGCTCGTAGAGCACCCTGTGCCGGTCCAGTCGGTACTTGCGGACCAGGCCGCAATCGGCCAGCAAATCAAGGTTGCGGTACACGGTCGCCCGCGACACCCTGAGCCCTTTGCGCCGCATGGCCTCATGCAGGCGATCGGCGTCGATGTGTTCATGGTGGGAGAAGATCTCCTCCAACACCGCGCGCCGGGCCGGCGTCATGCGCAGGCCGCGCTCGCGCACATAGCGCTCGAAAGTAGCTTTTTCCTGTTGCATTTATCTATTGAGACCACGTCTCAATTACTGAGAAGGCCTATTCTTCCTGGACCCGCGGCAACTTGTCAAACCTTTTTGGTGGGCAAGTTCGTATAGGCTGGAAGCATGTCCGAACCCGACCAGCTCGAGAGCGCCAAGGCGACTCCCAAGCGTCACAAACGCCGCAAGCGGCGCCGGCGCCACCTTCCGGCTTTGCCGGTAGCGATGCGCGTGGTGGTGCTGGTGGTCGGCTGGGTCGTCGTCCTGATCGGCATCGCCGGCCTGGCACTCCCGGGCATTCAAGGCTGCCTCACCATCGCCATTGGGGCTGCGCTACTTTCGCTGGCGAGCGAGATGATCTACCGCGGCATTCGCCGCCTGCTCAAGCGCTGGCCCAAGGTCATGGACAAGGTCGAGCACTTCCGCGGCTGGATGCACGACCGCATCTCGCGTTTCCGCAAGTCGGACTAGGGCGCCGCCGCCGGTCCGTTCGGACTGCTCGACCTAGCGGTCCGCGACCGGCACGAAGTCGCGGGTCTTCTCGCCGGTGTAGATCTGTCGCGGGCGATGGATCTTGGTCTTGCCCTCGGAGCGCATCTCTTTCCAGTGGGCGATCCAGCCCGGCAGCCGTCCGAGGGCGAACATGACGGTGAACATCTCCGTCGGAATCCCCATCGCTCGGTAGATGATCCCGCTGTAGAAATCGACGTTGGGATACAGGTTGCGCTCGACGAAATAGGAGTCCTCCAGGGCGACTCGCTCGAGCTCACGCGCGATGTCGAGCAGCGGATCATCGACTCCCAGCTCGTCGAGCACGTCGTCCGCCGCTTGCTTCAGCAGGCGGGCCCGTGGGTCGTAGTTCTTGTAGACCCGATGGCCGAAGCCCATGAGGCGGAAGGGATCTTCCTTGTCCTTGGCCTTGGCGACGTATTTCTTGTAGTCGCTCCCGTCCCGCCGAATGTCGCCCAGCATCTCGATCACCGCCTGGTTCGCTCCCCCGTGGAGCGGCCCCCACAGTGCATTGATGCCGGCCGAGATCGAAACAAAGAGGTTGGCCTCGCTCGAACCGACCATACGCACGGTCGAGGTCGAGCAGTTCTGCTCGTGGTCGGCGTGCAGGATGAGCAGCATGTTGAGCGCGTTGTTGACCACCGGTGAGACCTCGAACGGCTCCACCGGCAGAGCGAACATCATGTGGAGGAAGTTCTCGGTGTAGCTCAGGTCGTTGCGCGGGTAGACGATCGGCTGGCCCATCGACTTCTTGTGTGAGAACGCGGCGATGGTCTTCGCCTTGGCCAGGAGGCGCACGATGTTGAGGTCCGTCCCCTTCTCCCCTTGACCGACGGCGTAGTAGGCCGACAGGGAAGCCACCATCGAGGAGAGGATGGCCATCGGGTGGGCATTCTGCGGATAGCCCTCGAAGAACTTCTTCATGTCTTCGTGGATCAGGGTGTGGCGGGTCAGCCGGTCGCTGAACTTCGCCAGCTGTGCCTTGTTGGGCAGGTGACCGTAGATCAGCAGGTAACAGACCTCGACGAATGCCGCCTTGGCCGCCAGATCCTCGATCGAGTACCCCCGGTAGCGCAGGATGCCCTTCTCGCCGTCGATGAAGGTGATCGCGCTCGAACAGGACCCGGTGTTGCCATAGCCGGGGTCGTAGGTGATGGCACCTCCGGTTGCCTTGCGCAGAGCGCGAACGTCGACTCCGACCTCGCCCTCGGTGCCTTCAATTAGCGGTAGTTCGTAGTCCTGGCCGTCGTATGTAAGTTTGGCGGAACTCATCTCACCCAGTCTCCCCCCTCGGGCTCGCGCCGGAGGGCTGACCCGCAGCCTCATTGCTGCGCTTGGATCTTACTAGAAGCGTCGATGACGCCCAGGTTACGAAGGTGCTTCACACCCCGCGCTCGTCGGCACCCCAAATGAGTTTGTGCAGCTGGGTCTGAACGCGCACCGGCAACCGGTCCGCCAGCACTCGATCGGCCAGCACCCGGAGGCTCAAACCGCCGTGAACGACCGAGAACAGAACCGCGACGCGCTCGCCGAGGCCGCGCTCGCGCACCAGGTCCCGCGCCCACTCATAGTCGTCCTCGTCGGCCAGCACGAATTTCAGCTCGTCACCCTCGCGCAACTCATCGAGGTTGGCCCACAGGTTGTTGCCGGCCTCGCCGCTCCCCGGGCACTTGACGTCGACGATGCGGCGCACCCGCGGGTCCACCTGGGCGATGTCGAGGCCGCCACCGGTCTCGAGCAGAACTTCGAGACTCTCGTCGGCGAGGCGCGCAAGGAGAGTGTGAACTCCGGGCTGCAGCAAGGGCTCGCCGCCGGTCACTTCGGCCAGCGGGCAGCCGAAGGCCAGCACTTGCGCCACGACCTCGTCCACCGTTTGCCAGGCGCCCTCGTAGAAGCTGTACTCGCTGTCACACCAGACACAGCGCATCTGGCAGCCGGTCAGCCGCACCAGGACACAGGGTCGGCCGGCGAAGGTGGACTCACCCTGGAGTGAATAGAAGACTTCATTGACCCGCAGGCGATCGGCGGCGGGCAGGCGGGTGCGTGGGTCGGCGGGACGCTCAGGAGCTGCCGGAGGCTCGCCAGGCACCGTCAATCAGGCTCCTCGAAGCGCGCGCACGACGTGTCGTTCTCCCACACCTCGACGCGCCGCACCTGCACCCGCCCATCATCGAGCCGGCGGGCCATCTCGCGGAAGACGTACTCGCTGAAGAGTTCCGCCGTCGTGTTGCGCTCATCGAACGGTGGAATCTCGTTGATCACCTGATGATCGAACGGACTCAAGACCTCGTCTTGCGCCGCCCGCAGGTCGGCGAAATCGACCACCATGCCCAGCGCGTCGAGTTCAGTCGCCGCGACGTGCACGCGGACCCTGTAGTTGTGGCCGTGCAAGTTCTCGCAACCGCCGGTGTGCCCCCGGATGCTGTGAGCGGCGGAGAACGAGTAGTCCTTGAAGATCGTAAACATGAACTCAGAGTCCTTGTTGATGGTCTCTCGGGGCCCGACCGGGGTCAAGGGCGCCAAGAAAATGAACAGGAAACATTCTTCATCCGTCCTACGTTAATAGAGATAGAACGGGCGGTTCGGAGCTACGCCCCTCGGAGATCCCTCTCCGACACTTTCAGCTCCCTCTCCTCCCCCCTGTGCCGGTACCCTCACCGGCGCAGGGCTTTTTCAGTTCCGCTCAAGAGATCAGCTGGCGCAGCACGTAGTGCAGGATGCCGCCGTGACGGTAGTACTCGACCTCCTGCGGGGTGTCTAGCCGGACGGTAGCCTCGAACTGGGTCTCCGGTCCGTCGCCGGCTTCGGCGCGTACCGTGACCCTCAGACCCTTGACGAACTCGCCCGCCAGCCCGTCGGCCAGTCCGCTCACCGAGTAGACCTCCCGCCCGTCGAGACCCAAGGTCTCGGCCGAGACGCCAGCGAGGAACTCGAGCGGCAGCACGCCCATGCCGATCAGGTTGCTGCGATGGATGCGCTCGAAGCTCTTGGCGACAACGAAGCGCACGCCCAGCAGGCTCGGGCCCTTGGCCGCCCAGTCGCGCGACGAACCGGTGCCGTAAGCGCTGCCGGCGAGAATGGCGGTGGGCACCCCAGCGCCCTTGTACTGCATGGCCGCGTCATAGAGCGGCATGACCTCACCGGCGGGCTGATGCTCGGCCCAGCCGCCCTCGCGCCCGGGCACCATCTGGTTGCGGAACCTGACGTTGGCGAAGGTGCCGCGCATCATCACCTCGTGATTGCCGCGGCGCGAACCGTAGGAGTTGAAGTCCTTGGGCGCGACGCCGTTCTCGACCAGGTAGCGCCCGGCCGGGCTGTCGGCCTTGATCGCGCCGGCCGGCGAGATGTGATCGGTGGTGATGCTGTCACCCACGAGAGCCAGCACTCGGGCACCCGAGATGTCGGTCACCGCTGCCGGCTCACGCTCCAAGTTGTCGAAATAAGGCGGCAGCTTGACGTAGGTCGAGTCAGCTTGCCATTGATAGGTATCGCCTTCGGGCACCGGCATCGAGTTCCACTGCGCGTCGCCGTCGTAGACCGCCCCGTACTGCGTGGTGAACATCTCCGACTGCACGCACTCAGCAATAGTGCTGGCCACTTCCTGTTCGCTCGGCCACAGATCCCGCAGATAGACCGGCTCGCCGTTGGAGTCTTCGCCCAAGGGCTCCGACGTGACATCGAGATCGATCCGGCCGGCCAAGGCGTAGGCGACAACGAGCGGCGGCGAAGCCAGGTAGTTGGCTCGCACGTCGCCGCTGATCCGGCCCTCGAAGTTACGGTTGCCCGACAGCACCGAGGCGGCAACCAGATTGCCGTCGCGCACCGCCGCGGCAATCTCGTCCGGCAGCGGCCCCGAGTTGCCGATACAGGTCGTACAGCCGTAGCCGACGAGATGAAAGTTGAGCGCTTCGAGAAAGGGGGTGAGACCGGCCTTGTCCAGGTAGTCGGTGACCACCTTCGAACCCGGGGCCAGGCTCGTCTTGACCCAGGGCTTCGACTTCATCCCCCGTTCGACCGCTTTCTTGGCCAGGAGACCGGCGCCAACCATCACGGATGGGTTGGAGGTGTTGGTGCAGGATGTGATCGCCGCGATCACCACCGAGCCGTTCTGCAGCTCGAAAGTCTCCCCCTTGTAGGTCGTCCGGGCGCCGGTGGCGGTCACTTCGACGCTCTGCACTGCCGTGCCGCCAGCGCCGTTACCGCCGGCCTCGTCGACCACCGCGAGAGGCGACGCCTTGGGTTTCGCCGGCGCCATGAGCGAGTCGAGCTGGCCGAGGAAATTCTCCGGCACATCGGCCAGTGCGACCCTCACATGAGGCAGTTTCGGTCCGGCCAGACTGGGCTCGACGGTCGAGAGGTCGAGCTCGAGAGTGTCCGAATAGACGGCCTCCGGGCTGTCGGCGGTGTGAAAGAGGCCCTGCTCTTTCATGTAGACCTCGGTCAACTGAATCCGCTCTTCCGACCGACCGGTCAGTCGCATGTAATCGAGCGTCACCTGATCGACGGGGAAGATGCCGCACGTCGCCCCATACTCCGGCGACATGTTGGCGATCGTCGCCCGGTCGGCCAACGGCAAGCCGGCGAGACCCGGGCCGAAGTACTCGACGAACTTGCCGACCACGCCGCGGGCGCGCAGCATCTGGGTCACGGTCAGGACCAGGTCGGTCGCTGTGGCTCCCGTGGCCAACTCACCGATCAACTTGAAGCCGACCACCTGGGGAATCAGCATCGTCACTGGTTGGCCGAGCATCGCCGCCTCGGCCTCGATGCCGCCGACGCCCCAACCGAGGACGCCCAGGCCGTTGATCATCGTGGTGTGGGAATCGGTCCCCACCAGCGTATCGGGGTAGGCGTAGGGATGCTCTCCACCCTGTTCGCTGCTCTCCATCACCACCCGCGCCAGGTACTCGAGATTCACCTGGTGGCAGATGCCGGTGCCCGGCGGCACAACGCGGAAATTGTCGAACGAATTCTGTCCCCACTTGAGGAAACCGTAGCGCTCGCCGTTGCGTTCGAACTCGCGATCGACGTTGATCAAGAACGCGGCGTCACTGCCGTACTCGTCGACCTGCACCGAGTGGTCGATCACCAACTCGACCGGCTGCAGGGGATTGATCTGCCGCGCGTCACCCGCCATCGTCACCATCGCGTCGCGCATCGCCGCCAGATCGACGACGGCCGGGACACCGGTGAAGTCCTGCAGCAGCACCCGGGCCGGCATGAAGGCGATCTCGACCGACGGTTGCGCCTGGGGATCCCAGTTGGCGATGCCTTCGATGTCCCCTGCCGTCACCGCCTTGCCGTCCTCACGACGCAGGAGATTCTCCAACAGAATGCGCAAGCTGTAGGGCAGCCGCGAGATATCGAATCCCTGGGCCGCCAGCGCCGGCAACTTCGAGATGGAATATGTGTTCTCGCCTACAGCGAGGGTAGTTCGGGTAGAAAAAGAATCGGTCATCGGCATCTCCTGTACAGCGAAAACGTAGGCCGAACGATAGCGTAAAGGTCGATACGGCGCACAGGACCTCGCGGCCGTACGCCGGCTATGAGCGTCGGACCTCGGCGAGCGCGGGCGCGTTCATCGGCAGCCCTCACTTCAGGCGACCCCGGCCGGGCGCTGCTAGCTCGGAGCGTCCTGAATCACCGTGTCGGCCGGAGCCTCCGGCTCCTCGCCCTCGTCGCGCACCACGGCGGCGAAAAAGGCGGCCAGAACCATCAGACCGGCGCCGATCCAGAACGGACTGCGAATGCCCAGGTGCTCGAAGGCGACACCGGCCCACAAGGGTCCGGCCATGCGAGCCACACCGCCGACCGACTGCTGCACGCCCAGCACCGCGCCGGTCTCGCCGGCAGCGGCGCGCTTCGAGACCAGGGAGGTGCCTGTCGGAAAGAGGAACGCCGTCCCGATCGGGACGAAGGCCGCCGCGACCGCCAGCTGCGCGATCGAGGCCGCCAGGGGCAGCGTCACCATGCCCACGGCGATGGTCAGCGCCCCGATTCTCAACAAGCGCACCTCCCCGAACCGCCGGACCGCCGGACCGAGCATGAGACTGCGCATGATCAACGACACGCCGCCGACATAGGTATAGAACCAGCCGATCGTCTTCTCGTCGATGCCGAAGCGCCGGCCCAGGTAGAGGGCCAGGATGCCGTTCATCGCCATGAAGGCCATCATCCCGGCGGCGTAGATCCAGATCAGCGAACTGATGCGGCCCCGGGGATGGCGCACCACGTCGAGGAAGAGGCGCGTCGTCGGGCCGCGACCGGGAGCTTTCTTCTCGGTGGGCGGCCGGTCGACTTTGGGCTCGGGCAGATTGCGCCAGGCGAAGAGGAGGTTGAAGACGCAGAGCGCGGCGGCGAGATACCCCGGCCCGACCGTGCCCAAAGATGCCGCCAACGACGCGACCGCCGGGCCGAGCATGACGCCGGCACTGGCCGCGGCGGTCAACCAACCCAGGGCCTGCGAGCGGCGCTCCGGCGGCACGGCATCACTCAGGTAGGCCTGGACGACGCTGTTGGTGCCCGCCCCCACACCCTGGACGATGCGCGAGGCGAAGAGCAGCCAGACTGTCCCGGCACTCTCGAACAGCACGTAGGAGACGGCCGAGATGGCGAGCCCTGCGATGATCATCGGCCGGCGGCCGTAGCGATCGGAGAGCCGGCCCCAAACCGGCGCCACCGCCAGTTGGGCGATCGCGAAGACCGCCACCAGCCCACCGATCGCGGTCGGACTGGCCCCGAAGCGCTCGGCATAGAAGGGCAGCAAGGGCAGGACGATGAGGAAGCCCATCATGTCGACGAAGACCGTCAACATCAGGACCCACAAGCGGCCCAGGTACGCCCGTGAGGTCATCTCCTCAGACACCCTCTTGACGCCCCCAGAGCAGGAAAATGGTCGCACTCACTATCATCAAGAACACCCCGTAAACCGCGGCCACGCCAGTGTCCTGCAGGCGCAGACTGGAGAGAATTTCGACCGACACCGGACGGGTGTCATACGTGTAGAGCACGATCGAGGTTACGAAGTCGCCGAGTGCGGTGATGAAGGCCAGGCTGGCGCCGGCCGCCAGGGCCGGCTTCAGCAGCGGCAGCGTGATGCGGCGCCAGGTGTAGATCTTGCCCGCACCGAGGGACTCCGCCGCCTCTTCCAGGCGGGTATCGAACTGCCGTAGACCCGCCAACGCGCTGCGCCCCGTCACCGGCAAGCTGCGGACGAAATAGGCCAGCGGCAGGATCCAGAGCGTGCCGACGAGGACGAAGCGGCCCATCCAGGCGGCGCGGACGCTGAAGGTCAGCGCCAAGGCGACGGCAAAGACCGTCCCCGGGATTGCCCAAGGGACGACCAACAGCAGCTCGAGCCAGCGGCCCAGGCGGCCCTTCAGAGTCAGCGAGAGCCGTGCCACGGTCGCTCCGATGGTCAGCGCGGCGGCGGTCGCCACCACCGCCATCCAGAGCGAGTTGAGGACCGGCCGCAGGCGCTCGGTCTCGGCCAGCAGCGTCCTGTAGTTCACCGTATTGAGAATCGGCGGCAGCAACTCGGTGGTCCAACTCACCGGCGGCACGAACGAGATGAGGATCAGCGTCAGATGAGGCAAGAGCAGGAAGAGCGCCAGGCTCCAGCCCGCCACTCCGGCGGCGAGACGCGCTCCCGAGCCTCTCAACCGCCGCCGGCTCGGCGCCACGCCCCGGGTCCCGCCGGCCACCGTGTGCTTCTCGGCATCGAAGCGCCGCACCAGCCAGAGGCCGAAGAAGGCCACCGCGGCCAACATCACGGTCTCGACCCGGGCCATCCCCAGCTCGCCGTTGAGCTTCGAGGCGACGATCTGGGTCGGCAGGACGCGAAAGCCACCGCCAAACAGATAGGGCGCCGAGAACGAACCAAGCGCCGTCATGAAGGTCAAAAGCCCGGCGCCGACCAAGGCCGGAACCAGCAGCGGCAGCGTCACCTTGAAGAGGGTGCGCCAGCGACCGGCCCCGAGCGCCGCCGCGGCCTCGAGCACCGAGGAGTCGAACCGGGCCAGTGCGGCCCGGGTGAAAAGGTAGAAGAAGACGTACATCGAGTAGGCGTGAACCAGCAGGATGGCGCCCGGTCCGGCCAGTCGCCAGGGTGGCTCCGCGAGCCCGAGCGCGAGCTGCAGACTGCGGGTCAAGAGGCCGCTCTCGCCGTAGAGAAAAAGAAAGGCGATCACTCCCACCAACGGAGGTAACGCCACCGGCAGAATCACCAGCGAACCGAGCAGACGCCGCCCGGGGAACTCGTTGCGCGAGAAGAGAAATCCCAGTGGGATGCCGATCGCGGCCGCCAGTGCCACCGACGCGGCGGAGATCCACAGGCTCTGCCAGAGGGCCCGCCATTCGTCCGGCCGCTGGGCAAACTGGCGGAAGGACTCGAGATCGAGGCCCGGCAGGCCCAGCGCCTCGGCCAGGGTGATGAGCAAGGGATAGCCCACCAACCAGGTCAGGGCCATGGCCAATCCGAGCCCCAGCCACCGCTGCCCGCGGGTCACTGCCATCAGAGGCTTGTCCCTGGGTCTTGAACGGCGTGGTCTTCAAATGCCAGGTCGTGGAAGGCGCGCGGGCTGGCGCGGTTCTCCAGGGGCTCGACTCCCATCATCGCGCCCGCCTCGGGCGCTATCTGGCTACTTACTAGAAGTCTGTTGCCGTCCGCCGTCTCGACCTCGACATTGATCGCATGACCGACGAACTGTGAGTTACGTACGACGGCGCTCAGAGTGTGCTCCGAGGCCTCGACCAGCCGCGCGTCCTCGGGCCGCAGCAGGACCCGCACCGGCTCCCCATCGGTCAGGCCTTCGGCCGAGGTCACGGACCAGCGCACGCCGTCCCCCAGATCGACCCGTCCCGAGCCCACCGCGCGCCCCGATAGCCAGCCCGCCTGGCCGACGAAGTCGGCCACGAAGGGCGTCGCGGGCAGGGCATAGAGATCCTCGGCGGTACCGAGCTGTTGCAGCTGGCCACCATCGAGCAGCGCGATCCGGTTGCCCACGTCGAACGCCTCCTGCTGCTCGTGGGTCACCCAGACCGAGGTGATCCCCACCTGGCGCAGCACAGCGCGCAACTGACTACGAGTCCGTTCGCGCAGGGTCGGATCGAGGTTCGACAGCGGCTCGTCGAGCAACATCACTCGCGGTGCCGGAGCGAGCGCCCGGGCGAGCGCCACGCGCTGCTGCTGGCCGCCGGAGATCTCGTGAATCGCTCGGCCACCGAAGCCGCTCAGCTCGACCAGTTCGAGCATCTCGTCCACCCGGCGACTCGCCTCCTCGGTGCCGGTGCCCCGGGCGGCAAGGCCGAAAGCCACGTTCTCAGCCACGCTCAAGTGGGGAAAGAGCGCGTAGTGCTGGAAGACCATGCCGAAGTTGCGCCGCGCCGGCGGCAGCGCCGTGACGTCCTCGCCCGCCACTCGCACCTGGCCCTCCTCCGCCCTCTCGAAGCCGGCCAAGATTCGCAGCAAGGTCGTCTTGCCGCTGCCCGAGGGGCCGAGCAGAACGAGGGTCTCCCCTTCCTCGACCGTGATGTCGATGCCCGCCAGGACGACATGGTCGTCAAAGCGCTTGTGGATGCCTACGAGGTCGAGAAACGACATCAGCCCTTGCCCCGCACCTCGCGGTCCCAGCGCGCCATCCACTGCTTGCCGCGCTCGGCGATGAGTTGCCAATCGACCTCGGCGGTGACGATTCCATCCAACGCTTCGCGGGCCCACTGCGGCAGGCGCTCACGGGCCAGATCGGTGCGGGCCGGCAGGCGAAAGGCCTGCTCGGCGGCCAGCAGCAACGCTTCCTCGGAGCCCACCCAGTCGATGAAGGCGCGAGCCTCGTCCGGGTGCCGCGCGTTGGCCACCAGGCCGATCGAGTCGTCGATCACCGGTGAACCGCTGGCCGGAAAGTTGTAGCCGAAGGGCGCCCCGCGCTGACGCTGGAAGAGCATGTCGGTCAGCTCCCAGATCGACACCAGCCCTTCCTGGCGCACGATCTTCTCGAACAAGAGCGCCGGATTGACCGCGTACTCCTTGGTCTGCGCGTCGAGCTGCAACAGCCAGTCGAAACCCGCGCCCTCGTCGCCGGTGGCCGCGACCGAATCGGCCAGAACCTTGCCGAACGCGGTACGCATCGTGCCGCTAGCGAGCGGATCGCGAATCACGATCTTGCCCTTCCAACGCGGGTCCAGCAGGTCGTCCCAGTCGCGCGGCGCCTCGTCGGCGCTGACCGCCTCGGAGTTGTAGATCAGCAGCGGCACCGCGCGGTAGAGGCCAAAGTAGAGGTCGCCCGAATCGCGACTGGTCGCCGGCACCGAATCACCCCAAGTCGGCCGGTAGGCCTGAAACAGACCGTCCTCGGCCCCCTGCATGAAGATGGTGTCCGGCCCGCCGAACCAGACGTCTGCCTGAGGGTTGGCCGCTTCCGAGCGGATCCGGTCGTAGACCTCCTGCGAGCCCATGTCGAGCCAACGCACATCGACGGTTGGATTGAGCCGCTCGTACTCGGTCTCGAGCAGGATCAAGAGGTCTCGACCGTGCGGCGAGTAGAGCACCATCGGCGTCCGTCCATCGCCGCACGCGGTGAAGACGCCAAAAAGAGCGCTCAGGAGCACGGGAACCGCCAGTAGCCGAGATCGCATTACATGCTTCCTTTCAAGGTTTCAAGGGCAGTGCCCGTTTCAGGGCCAACAGATTAGCCAGCAACCGGTAGGCGCCGGGCACTCCAGCCGGGATCTCGCGAAAGAACGACAGCCCGGTGTAGACGTAGAGGCCCTTGCCCAGTTCCGCCACCAGCAACGAGCCGAGCGCTTCGTCCTCACCCGGGTCACTCATCGCCAGCAGCGGCACGAACTCGGGGCCCCAGGTGCCGCCAAAGTACAGTCCCCGTTCCTGCACCCAGCCCTGCCAATCAGCCGGACCGAGTTGGTTGGGGTGATTGAACGCCGCATGCTCGCCGTCGAGTACACGCACGGCAGCGCCCTCGTCGGTCACCCGGTTGTGGGGCCGAGAGATCTCGAATGCGTAGGGTGCAAACCCGCCGCGGGAGAACTGATACTGCTGGTAGAGGAGGACCAGGGTGCCGCCCTCGCGTGCGTAGTCGAGCAGCTTGGCGTTGGCGCGCCCGAGCGCCGGGTTGGTCTCGTAGGCGCGGCTACCGATGACTACCGTTTCGTAGGTCGAGAGATCGACCTCTGCGACTTCGGCCGCCGAAAGCAGGTCGATCTTGGCGCCCAGTCGAGCGAGTGCCGTGGGCACGACATCCGAAGCTCCCAGCACCCAGCCGATCGGACCGAATGGCAGCGCGAGGTCGACGATGACGAGGTCGACCGCCGCCGGCACCGGCCGGGAGCGCGCTCGCACATGGGAGTAGTCAGTGCGGGGGAACGCGGAGCCGAAGGTCTCGGCGGTCGCCAGCGTTGCCGTCACCGGCAGTCGATAGCGGCCCGGGGCCACGTCCGGCGGCACTGCGATGCCAATCTCGAGGGCCGCCGCGCCGTGGGCGTCCGCGATCGCAAACGGTACCGCCTCGACTGCCGGCCACTCGGCGGGCACCTGAACCTCGACCTGGCCGCCCAGAGCCGTCTCGGCGTGAGACCGCAGCCGTACGGCCACCGTCGTGACGCCGGTGCCGAAGTCGGGACGCATGACCAAAGGAGGCGCGGCTTCGACTTCGAGACTCGGCACGACTTGCAAGGGGCGCCGGACCTCGCCGCTGGCCTGATCGGCAAAGACGTGCACCACCTCGCGTGCCACAGCGAGTTCGGCACCTTCGACTGCGAGACGCAGGGCGGAGGACAGCGGTGGCTGTTCAAACGGCGCTCCCCATTCGGCGACTTCAAGCTCCGACCAGTCATACAGGTCGCCCTGGCGTGGCCGGCGCAAGAAATAGGGCACAGTGGGATTCGCATCGGCCGGTACCTGGACAGTCTCAGTCCACTCTCCGAGTTCCCCGGCGGCAAGAGTCGTCTCGTCACCGCCGCCCGGAGCCTCGAGCACTCTCACTTGGAAGTCTCCCGAGTTCCATACCTGGGTCGTGACCTCGACACTCTGGGCGGCGGCCACGGCACCGCGGTCGCTGCGCGCATCGACGACCACGCCGGCGGCAGCCAGCAGAGCCCGCTCGGCCAGGGCGATCTTGCGCTCGATCAGCTCGGCGGCCGCGACCCCACCGACCTCGAGCGCCAAGTCGCGGGCGCTCGAGAGCGACTCCCGAATAGCGATCAACTCGGGCACGGCGGCCCCCAAGTTGACGGGCGACAGAGTGCTTCGCGCCCGCTCGGCGCGTGCGGCGCTCTCGGCCAAAAGCGTCGTGACCTGCGCCCGGGCCGACGGCTCCTCGACCAAGAGCGCCAGAGCTTCGAGCCGAGTATCGATCCCCGAGAAGAGCGAGTCACCGGCAGCTCCATCGCCGCCGGCCACCCAAACCACTTCCGTGCGACCGGCACCGAGGCGTTGGAGCGACCCCATGTCCTGGCTGCGGTGCATGCTGCGACTGGCCGCCGCCAGTTGGCGCCAAGACTGACCGTCGGTCGGCCGCAAGCCACCGAGCGGCAGCTCGATCGTCTCGGCGTCTTCGCCCCGCCACCACGCCCGACGGTAGAGCGCCTGCGTCTGCCAGGCAGGCAGCGCTGCGCCCGCAACGTTGTCGAAAGCCATGTCCCCGGCTGTTGCGTAGGCGGCATGCGCGATCACCCCCGCCGCCTGGTGCTGCCCATGCGTCGGGCTCTCGCCATCGCGGAAGATCGAGACGATGACCTGCGGCTTGAACCGCCGCACCACCCGCACCGCATCGAGCAGAATCTCCTCCCGCGGCCAACGCTCGAGCGACTCGGTCAGGGTCTTGCTGTAGCCGAAGTCGTAGGCCCGGGTGAAGAACTGCTGGTTGCCTTCGAGCCGGCGAGCTCCCAGCAATTCCTCCGAGCGAATCAACCCCAGGCCGACGCCGAGTTCCGGGCCGATCAGGTTCTGGCCCCCCTCACCGCGCGAGAGCGCCAAGTACGCGGCATCGCCTCCTTGCGCCGCCACCCAGGCCAGCAGGGTGTTGTCTTCATCGTCGGGATGCGCCCCCACGACCAGCACCCGGGCCTGAGTAGAAAGCCGCGCCAGCACCTCGTCCACCGTGGCCAAACCGCCGCCGCGCGCGGGCTCGAGCGCGGTCTGCGCCGCCGCGCCGCCCAAAACGACAACCACGGCGAGGGCGCCGATCCAGGCAGTGAGGCATCTAAGTCGCGGCGTCGGCATGGGCGGGATTGTACCCGCGCCGCGCCAAGCGGAAAGCCGGGTCGAAAGCCAAGCCAAAAGCCGATCCAAAAGGCAGCGCTCCGTTCCGATTTGACGCTAGACTCTGCCGGCCATGGAAACGGCCGAGAACGACAGACCCGATCCGACGCTCGAAGCCTATCGACGCTGGGGCTACCTGGCCGCCGATCTCGACTGGCTGGGCCGCCTGGAGCCGGTCGACCACCCCGATCTCGACGCCGGACCCGAGCACCCGGCGCGGCAGGCCTACTGCGGGACCCTGGCGGTCGAGTTCGGCCACATTCCCGACCCCGCGCGCCGGGCCTGGATCGAACAACGAATGGAAGGCGAGCCTCCCGCCGTCGATACCAAGGTCATCGTCGATCGCCTGATGCGAGCCTCGATTTTCGAGCAGCTCCTCCAGACCCGCTATCTCGGCAACAAGCGCTTCTCGATCGAAGGTCTCGAGACCCTGATCCCGCTCTTGGCCGAAACCCTCGAGACCGCGATCGAACACGACTCGACCATGGCCGTGCTGGCGATGAGTCACCGCGGCCGGCTCAACGTCATGGCCCACATCGTGGGCAACGACTACACCGACCTCTTCGCCGGCTTCGAGGACGTCGATCCCCGCAGCATCATGGGCGCCGGCGACGTCAAGTACCACCTCGGCGCCACCGGTGAGTTCACCGGTCGCGGCGAAGGTTTGATCAACATCCACTTGGCCTCGAACCCGAGCCATCTCGAGGCCATCAACCCGGTGATGATGGGCCGCACACGGGCCAAGCAGGACCGCCTCGGCGGCGACAGTGCCCGCCAACAGGTCGTGCCCATCCTCCTGCACGGCGACGCGGCCTTCGCCGGTCAAGGCGTCACCGCCGAGACCCTCAACCTGGCCGAAATCGACGGCTTCACCGTCGGCGGCACGATCCACGTCATCGCCAACAACCTGATCGGCTTCACCGCCGAGCCGGCGGCGCTTCATTCCACCCGTTTCGCCACCGATGTCGCCAAACGCCTGCCGATCCCGATCTTCCACGTCAACGCCGAGGACCCGGAAGCGGCCGTACGCGCCGCCAAGATCGCCACCGACTACCGCTACGAATTCGCCAGCGACGTCGTCATCGACCTCATCGGCTACCGGCGCCACGGCCACAGCGAAATCGACGACCCGACCCTCACCCAACCAACCCTCTACGCCAAAATCAAAGAGCGCCCGCCGCTGTGGGAGAGCTACGCCGAACGCATCGGTGGGGACTCCAAGCGGGTGGAGGAGCTGGCCGAGACGATCCGCCACGAACTCGGCGCGGCCAAAGACCGAGCGACCGAACTCACCGCGATCCCCTTGTTGCGCAAATTGCCCGACTACTGGAGCGCCTACACCGGCGGCAAGTACAAGCCGGAATACGAGGTCCCGACCGGCATCACCACAGCCGACGCCGCGGCGCTGGGCGACGCCCTCGACAACACGCCCGCCGACTTCAAAGTCCACCCGAAAGCCCTCAAACTGCTCGAACAGCGCCAGGAGATGGCCCGGGGCGAGCGGTCGATCGACTTCGGCATGGCCGAGTACCTGGCCTATGGGTCGCTCGCCCAGCAGGGCGTCCCGGTCCGCATCTCGGGCCAGGACAGCCGCCGCGGAACCTTCAACCACCGGCACCTCGTGCTGCATGAAACCGAGACCGGCGCCGGCCACTGCACCCTGGCTCATCTCGCTGCCGATCAGGGACGGTTCGAGATCTACGACTCCGTACTCTCCGAAGCCGCCGTGCTCGGCTTCGAGTACGGCTACAGCCGCGACTGCCCCGAAGCCCTGGTTGCCTGGGAAGCGCAGTTCGGCGACTTCGCCAACGGCGCGCAAGTCATCTTCGACCAATTCGTCACCGCGGGTGAAGACAAGTGGGGCCTGCTCTCGGGCCTCGTCGTGCTCCTACCCCACGGCCACGAAGGCCAAGGCCCGGAGCACTCGAGCGCCCGCATCGAGCGCTACTTACAGCTCGCGGCCGAAGACGCGATCCAAGTCGCCCAACCTTCGACCGCCGGCCAACACTTCCACTTGCTGCGCCGCCAAGCCCTGCGCTCCTGGCGCAAACCACTGATCGTCTTCACACCCAAGAGCCTGCTGCGCCACCCCGCGGCCGCCTCCGAGCGCTCCGCCCTCGAGCGCGACCGCTTCCTCAACGTCATGCCGGAGCGAGGAATCGACAGCGCCGACCGCATCCTCCTGTGCACCGGCAAGCTGGTCCACGAGCTGCGAGCTGAGCGCAAAAAGCGCGGCGCCAAGAGCACCGCCATCATCGCCATCGAGCAGCTCTATCCCTTCCCCCGCACCGAACTCGAAGCCGAGCTCGACCGCTTCGCCGACGCCCGCAACATCATCTGGGTCCAGGAAGAGCCGGCTAACATGGGCGCCCTCTTCTTCGCCGTCCCAAGGCTCGAGCAACTGACCCGCGGCCGGCACGTGCGAACCATCAAACGCTCGGCCTCGGCCAGTCCTGCCACCGGCTCGCCCAAAGCGCACCAGCTCGAACAGCGAGCATTGATCGAGCTCGCCTTCAGCTAGTTCCCGCTACCGAACCTCTCCCGAATTTCCTGATTGACCGCAAGCGGACCTCTTGCTAGCCTCATCGACCGTTGGGAGATCGTTCAATGGTAGGACACACGGCTCTGACCCGTGGAATCGGGGTTCGAATCCCTGTCTCCCAGCCAAATCGCTAGCGCACCGAAGTTCACGCAGGTCGGTTCCAACCCAGGGATTCGAACCCCCGTGAGCGAGCGCTCAGCGAGCGAACCCGGAAACACAGGGAATCCCTGTCTCCCAGCCAAATCGCCTGCTCTCCCCTCCAGCTCGCTGAGCAGCTGAGGCTAGTCGCGTAGGGCCGCTGGCGCCACCTGCAAGGCCGGGCGGCTCGCTAATTGGAGATGAACGCTGCGACCCAGAGAGCGGCGGCAAGCAGATCGAAGAGCAGTCTCGAGTTGCCGCCTCTCTGATCCGGGGAGGGGGTGCTCGAACGGTGACGCAACCACCACGAGACCGATCCGACAAGATGCGGCGCCAGCCAGAAGGGCAATCCGAATCGCAACAGAAAGCCCGCTCCAATCGCAGTCCCTGGCGGCAGAAAGTAGTGACCCGTCCAACGAAGCTGCCAACGCACGACGACGATCGTGATGAGGCACGCGAGGACGACCACGAGTAATGCCGCTCGCGAGCTGCCCAGGCTCCTTGGGAGCTGGAGGCTTTTGCGCAAACCCGAGCGCAGACCCGAGCGGCTGCGCTCGCCGGCGCCTTCGAAGGTCCGCTGCATCGCCACGGTCCGCGATGACCTCCGGGCCACGCCGACGAGCCGCCCGACCTCTGGCAGCGCCCTCGCCAACACTACGATCTTCCATGTCACTAGGGGAGCCATGAGCCCGAGACCTATCAGGTAGAGGAAGGCTCCCGGGCCGGGGTTGAGCCACCAATCGGCGGATGCGTGGAGGTGGCGAGCCTGGAAGAGATAGACGCCCCAGCCGTGGATTCCGACGAGCACCAACGTTGCCGCGGCCATCCAGCGTGAGCGCAGGTCGACCAACGTAAGGCCTACAGCGCCCCAGAAGAGCGGTGCCATCCACATTGCGTCGGTCAGGGCGATTTCGGGCCCAATGTCCCTCAGCGTTCGCAGCACGAACGGCATCGCCGCCACGAGACTCTCGAGCGGGCGCGAGCCGTGTACGATTCCGAATCCGCTCTCGAGAAGCGCTCCCGCCAGGACCACGCCGAAGCCCCAAAGAGCCCCACCCAGCGCTCCCGCGACACCGATCAGAATACGAGCCGGGAGAAACCGGCGAAGCCTCTTCTTGGCGCGCTGGTTCGCCTCCCCCCTGAGTCTCGGCATCGACCGGATGATCTCACAGCCCGCTGGGCCCTACGACAGCAGAAGGCGCGATTCGACGACGCTGTCTTCGCCGTCTGGGACGGCAGCAATCGAGTCTGCACCGGACTGGGGACGGGTTTCTTCAGCTGCTCCGACGTCGACGCTGACGCCAGGCTGACCCACGGCTTGGCGCTCGGGTTCGTCGATGGAGACGGCTACCTCGATGTTGCCTTCGCCAACGAGTTTTCGCTCAACCAAGTCTGCCTGGGAGATGGAAGCGGCTCCTTCGCGCCGTGCTCGGAGATCACGGCGGACCAACTTCTGCGTTCCAGCAGCGTGAGCCTGGGCGACCTGGACGGTGACGGCAATCTCGACGCGACGTTCGCGAATCGGGTTGGCGACAGGAACCGGGTCTGTCTTGGCGACGGCAACGGCGGCTTTCCCTTCTGCGCCGACGTCAGCGCCCACACCGACAGCACCCAAGGTGTGGAGCTGGGACTGGTGGATGGCGATGACGTGCTCGATGCCGTCTTCGCCAACGTAGACGAAAACCTCGTCTGCTTGGGCGACGGCCGTGGCGGCTTTGCTTCCTGTGAGCAGGTCAGCGACGACATGTTCGCCACGATCTGGTTGGCCCTCGGCGAGCTCGGTAGCAACCTCTTTGCCGACGGGTTCGAGTCCGGCGACACCTCGGCCTGGTCCACCGCTGTGCCCTAGCCAGGTGTGGCGACCCTGCTGCTCGCCGTTTCGAGACACTCGAGGAGGCCCTCAGAATCATGCGAGCGAAAGGAACCTCCGAAGTCGGACTCGGTCCGCTGGAGACGGACCCGATTCAATCCTGGAGAACGGCCCGAAGCTTCGCCTTGATGGTGGCGAGCCGGTAGGGTTTCTGGACGAACCCCCGGATGCCGCGGCCAGCGAAGCGCTCGGAGATCTGCTGTTCACTGTAACCGCTCGACACGATCACGCGGACATCGCTCCTCAGCCCAACCAGGGCGCGATGGCATTCCTCGCCGTCCATATTGGGCATGGTGAGGTCGAGGATCACGACCCTGATGTCGTCCATGTGCTCGCGAAAGACCCCAATCGCTTCGTGGCCGTCCGCGGCGGTCAGGACCCGAAAGCCGACGGCTTCCAGCATGTCCTTCAGGAGCGAGCGAACAGATTCCTCGTCGTCGACGACCAGGGCCGTGCCTGATCCCGTCCACGAATCGCTCCGCGCCTCGTGGAGGGAATGGCTTCCAATCGACTCGCTCGGCCCGTGGACGGCGGGGAACAGGACCCTGACCCTCGTTCCCTCCCCGGGCTCGCTGTGGACCTCGATCGCCCCCCCGTGGCTACGCACGATTCCCTGCACGGCGGCCATCCCGAGGCCTCTGCCGGTGAACTTGGTGGTGAAGAACGGCTCGAACATCTTCTGCTTGGTTTCCTCGTCCATCCCGCACCCGGTATCCGTGACCTCCAGATAGACGAAATCCCCATTCTGACCGCCCGTCGCGGCCTGGAACCCGGGGCGCTCGTCTCCCTCAAGCGCCGTCTTGCCCGTGGCGACCGAAATGACCCCGGTTGCATCGCCGATGGCCTCGGAGGCGTTGATGATCAGGTTCATCACGACCTGGCCCACCTGGGTGATGTCGCACTCGATGGGGGTCAGGTCGGAGGCGAAGTCGAACCTCAGGCGAGCCTTCTTTGAGGTGGAGGCCTGGAGGAGGTGGGTCATCTCCTCGACGAACTCGTTCAGGTTAATCTTCCTCAACTCGATCTGGCCCTTCCCCGAGTATGCAAGCATCTCGTTGGCCAGATCGGCCGCCCGCCGGGCGCCGACGAGGATCTCCTCGACGTGCTTCCCACCGAGGTTGCCGGGCAGCAAGACCTCCTTCAGCAGGTCGGCATGGCCGAGGATGGAGACCAGGATGTTGTTGAAGTCGTGGGCAATGCCTCCGGCCAGAACTCCCAGGCTTTCGAGCTTCTGCGTGTGCTGGACCTGGCGCTCCAGACTCAGCCGTTCGTCCTCCGCCCGCTTGCGATCGCTGATGTCGGTGGCGATGAGGCCCAGATCCTCGCCGACCTTGAACAGCTTGACCGTCATGTGGACGGTCCCACGCACTGGGTGTTCGGCCGAATCGTCGTAGGTGACCGGTTTTCCGGTACGGAGCACGTCTCGCAGTCGGGCTTCCCCCTTCCTGCCGCGCAGGAAAGGGTAGACGTCCACGAGGAGTCTGCCCTGGACACCCTTCTTGTCTTGAGTCTCCCCCCCCAACTCGCGGAGGCGGCCCAGGGCGGTCTTGTTGATCTCGATGATCCGCAGCTCCGAATCCAGAAGGTGGAAGCTGTCCGTGGCGGAGTCCATGAAGCGGACCAGCCGTTCGCTTTGGACACGCAGGGCCTCGGCGGCACGCTTGCGCTCGGTTATGTCCCTGCCGACTGCAATGATGTACTGCGGTTCGCTGTCCTTGTTGTTGAGAATGGCAACCTTGTACTCGGTTGGAATCAACCGGCCGTCCTTGCACACGAGGTCAAGTTCGATCACGCCGAATCCACGCTCGCTGACTTCTTCAATGAAAGCTCGAGCGCGCTCCAGGTCGCGGGGGCTGTAGTACGAATCCGGAGCGGGCAGACGTGCGATCTCGTCGTCGCTGAAGCCGGAGGCCTCCCGGAAATTCCGGTTCCAGCGGACGGCCTTTCCGGTGCCGGGATCGAAGACGAAGAAGGTGTCCTGCAGGGCGTCCAGCGACGCCCTGGTGAACTCGGTCTCCTCCAGCAGCGCCTCCTCCGCCTGGATGCGGTCGGTGATATCCCTGGAGATCCCGAAGAGCCCCAGGATGTTGCCGTCGTCGTCTCGCCAGGGGATCTTCGTCGTCAAAACCCAGATGCTGCCGCCGCCCGGGGTGTCGCTGCCCTCCACCTTGTTGACGAGAGAAATCCCTTCCTCGATGACCCGACGATCGTCCCGCCTCCCCTCGGCAGCGACATCCGGCGGAAAGATCTCTTCGTCCCGCCTGCCCCGGATCTCGCCCAAGCCGCTCCCGAACAGATCCTCGAAGGGCTTGCTGACCTTCAGGTATCGCCTCTCGCGATCCTTGAGGTAGACGAAATCGGGGGTGTTCGCGAGCAAGGTCTTCAGGAACCCGGACTCGTTGCCCTGGAATCCTGCGGAACTGCTTGATGATTCTCTTTCCGGAGTCTTCAGATCGTCGCTCACTACCATCCCCTGAGTTTCAGGCAGACCCGTCCCGGGATTCCTGTCAGCAATCAGGGCCGCCGCGATCGAGGATTATATGCGTGGATCCCCTGATCGACCGCCGCGCCGTCTGTTGCTCCCCGATTCGGATCGAATCTCCCGGAATCGGGGTTCGAATCCCTGTCTCCCAGCCATATTTCTTGCTGTCCCGTCCAACTCGCTGAGCAACTGAGATTTATCGCGGCGCCGGCTTTATGGTCGAGCGCGTGTGTCGCGTTTCTCTGTCCCAGCGGCCTCCTCCCTGGTCTTCACGGGGTTACGGAGTGTGGCTATGCTCCGAACCTGAAGGCAGACGGCGATGCCTCTTGCACGCCCCTGGCAGGAGACTGATGTGCTACGTTACCTTCAGCCCCATTACAACGGATTGAAGTCAAACGACTCCGGCGACCCGGGTTGGCCGGTGGAGTGCAACGTCGGCTGAGCTGGCACAGCGTCGTGGAGTCTCGTATAGGAGGACGACCATGCCCAAGAGAAGTTCAATCATTGTAGTGGCTCTTGTAGTCGGCGGCCTTGCGTGGTGGGCGATACCGAGAAGAGCGGCAGTGAGCTCGGCTGGGCCGACGCTCAATCTTCTGGTCAAGGCTCACGTAAAGGCCAACCTCGCGGATTCGTACATTGGGGATCTCCCGATCGCTGAAATCTGCGTCCTCAAGAAGAAGCAAAAGGACCAGGGCAAGGACCCGGCAGTGGAATGCAAGAACTACCCCTACAAGATTAATTGGTTTGTCACGATAGATGATCCGACGGGGAAGTGCGGCGGAAAGTGCCGCGTCTCGTTGACTCGCAAAGACCAAGAGAATAAGAACAAGGACCTGTTCGATCCCAGGATCTTGAAGCCCGGCGATAATGAGTGGAAACCGGACAAGGGTTACGCCAAGTATGGCTTGACGACAGCGAATCGGAAATTCGTCTACGCTCTCCAGCTCACGATTGACGGGGTCGAGACGGGACGGCTCTACGACCCGGACGTAATGCCCCACAAGCCTGGCGGCTGAAGCGGCTACAAAGTGCCGACGGCCTGGGACCAAGGGCTCGAGAGCAACGAACGCGTAGGTCGAGCCCAGGCTGGAGTCGCTGTGGACACGTGGCTTCTGTCTATCGGCCGGAGATGCTCGGTTCAAAAAGGCCAGACTCGGGAGTCTCGGTTGGGGGCCGTGCGATCGCCTCGGGGAAACTCATGCCTTCCCGCTTCTTGAAGGCCCGGCAGACGATTCTTCGGCACGAGTCGGGGCGGCCTCGACCCGATGACACCGCTCCTATCCAAGGGACGCCGAGATCGTCAGCACGATCGGGATCAAGAGTCTCGACGCTAACGATTGATTAACCAAGAACCGATGGGGAAGGGGGCGAACTACAGGCGCGCCTCCTTGAGACTTAAACGGGCAGCAGGAGACTCACGCGATCGCAGGCTCCGTCTGGAAGAACCCGAACTTCGAGGCGGCGGTCCAAGATCGAGACGATAGCGTCGAGAGGTTCCTTCTTTGCGCTCCTTGTGAGGAGAAACCCGCCCACACTTCCGAGGCGGAAGGGCTAGTGATGGAGTCGCTAGCCCCCTACGACTCTCGCGAGTGGCTTGGCAACGCCCAGCGTTTGACGAGAGAACTGTTTCGCCATCTCGCGATATGCTCCCGGCCGAGAGAACGATGGCAGTACACCTGACAGGTACCAAGGTGCGCTCGAAGACAGACCGGCGGTCGGGTTTGAACCGGCGCGGGGACGCCTCGAGTATTGCCTCCAGCGTGTGGCGACTGAGCCATACCAAGGACCGCCGCGTTCTGGCTGAGCGGCGGTCGGGGATGGAGCGGCGGCGTATACCCGACGTCGTTGTCCCGACGGCTCAGATCGATTCGGCCATCCGGGTGATCGAGCAAGGGCAGATCAGCGTGGTGTACCAGCCGATCTTTGGCTTGGCAACCGGAGAGGTGTTCGGCTTTGAGGCTCTGGCGCGGGTCGAATCGCCGGATTTCCCCACGCTACTCGAGCTCTTTCAGGCCGCGTCCGCCGGTGGCTGCGTTGCCGAGCTGGGTCGCCTACACCGCAAACAGGCGGTGGCCAACTGCCCGCTGCACCCACTCTTCATCAACATCTTCCCCACCGAGTTCGACTACGGGCTGCTCGTCCAGCCTGACGATGCGATCTTCCGCCACAAGTGTCCGGTCTATATCGAGATCACCGAGTCGGTTCCACTGAGCCATTTCGAGCAGTGCCAGGACGTCCTGGGCGAGCTACGTAAGAAGGGAATGTTGCTGGCGATAGACGACCTCGGCGCCGGCTACTCGAATCTCAGGTACGTGGCCGACCTCGCACCCGACTTCGTCAAGCTCGACCGCAACCTGATCGCCGACGTCAAAGACGGCAGCCGGCAGGCACGGCTGGTAGCCGCGATCGTGCACCTCTGCCACCAGATGGGGACCCAGGTCGTCGCCGAGGGCATCGAGACCGTCGACGAACTGATAATCGCGCAACGGGCCGGGGCCGAGTACTGCCAGGGCTACTTGCTCGGGCGGCCGAGCGCCGAGCCCAACGGCGAGTCCTGGCCGGGGTTCTTCGAGGCTTAGCGGCCGGCGAACCGACTACCGGTCAGGCTGTCTGCCGCCAACGCCTGCCGGGATGGCGTCTTGGCCTGCCCGTGAGGGGAGGCGGCTCACGCGGCCACGGGGATGCCCGGATTCATACAAGACCTCGGGCCGAGGCTGGACGAGACTGTTACCGACCGGGCCACCAGGTAGGTTCGATCGTCCATTTCGAAGCGATGAAACAGCCAGCAGAACGCGCAAACACCTCAGGCCTCGGACACGCTCTCCGCGGTGGCTGGCGGTATCGACTGTGCCTGCTGGCTTTGCTTTTCTCGATTCCTGGGCAGGCCGCAGGCGACTCGTGGCCGCAGATGCGCGGAGCGTTTCGCGACGGTCGCTCGAGCGAGACCGGGTTGTTGACGAACTGGCCCGAAGAAGGCCCAGAGGTGCTTTGGCGCCAGGAGCTGGGCGATGGCTATTCCGGTGTGGTGGTCGATGGTGGCTCCGTCGTCACCATGTTCGGCGCGGCTGGTGACGAGTGGGCTGCCGCCTTTGACGCACGGACGGGTGCAGAGCGCTGGCGCGTGCGCACGGACTCCAACTTCCGCGACGCGCAGGGTGGCGGGCCCCGGTCCACGCCGGCAATCGCCGATGGCATCGTCTACGCAGTCGGCGCGCAGGCGCGCTTGTTCGCCATCGATCTCGAGAGCGGCGAGGTCAAGTGGCAACACGATCTGCGCAAAGAGTACGGCGCTCAAACCCCCGAGTACGGCTACTCCGCCTCGCCGCTGGTCGATGGCGATGTGCTGGTGGTCGATGCCGCCGGCAAGAAGAGCCACGGCGCTATCGCCTTTGATCGACACACCGGCAAAGTCCTATGGCATGCCGACAACCATCGGCCGGCGTACTCGGCTCCGCTCGTGGTCACCATCGGCGGCGTGCGCCAGTACGTCTTCTTCGTCGGTGAGGGCCTGATCAGCCTCGACGCCGCTGACGGCCGGCGGCTGTGGATGGTGGGCTGGCAGAGCGAATTCGACGTCAACGCGGCGATGCCGGTCTTCGTGCCCGCCAGTGGGATCTTCATCTCCTCCGGCTACAGCGATCAAGGAGCGCTGATCCAGGTGGTGAACGAGACGCGAGGCTTCAAGGCCTACCAGCTGTGGAAGGGCAGGACCATGAAGAACGACTTCCACCCCGCCGTGCTCGACGGAGGTCAGCTCTACGGCTTCGACGGCAGCACCCTGAAGTGCATCGATGTGCTCACGGGAGACGAGCTGTGGCGCGCTCGACACGGAGGGTACGCTCGCGGCTCGCTGCTTTGGGCGGACGGCCACCTGCTGGTGCTCGGAGGCCAGGGCAAGCTCGGGCTGATCGAGGCGACGCCGGATGAGTTTCGGCTGCGCGGCTCGGCGAAGATCCTCACCGGATCGACCTGGAGTCAGGGCGCGTTGGCTGACGGCGTCTTCTACGCCCGCGACCCGGAGAGTCTGGTTGCGGTGCGAGTGGGGCATCCGCCGGCGACGTTGCCGGTAGTCGAGCCACTGGCCCCGTCGGCCGATGCCGGTGGCGCCAGCGGCCCTTCGAGGCGGCCCGACTGACCGGCACGCGGCCTGTCCCTGGCGTGCTCCGCCTATAATTGTGGAGTGCCAGAAGGCCGTGGAACAGAGGTGAGCGCACCGACCCTGCGGCAACTCGAGGCCGTGGTCTTCGAGTCGCCGGTTGCAGCTTGGCTGAAGCTCGAAGACGGGCGGTTTCGTGCCTTCAGCGCCTCGTTTGCCCACGGTTTGGGAGTGCAGCCCGGCGACGCCGAACTGACGGTCGATGAGGATCACTTTCCTCGCGCCGAGGTCGCTCGCTTTCGCGAAGAGGACCAGCGGGTCCTCGTCGGCGCGCGAGCGAGAGTCTTCCTCGAACCGCCCGACACTCTGACGCCCGGGGCGTGGGGAGCGACGCTCAAGATACCGATCCGCAAGGTGCCGGGAGCGATCGTCGGTTTTTCCTACTCCCTGGACACGCTGCTCGAACTCGAGCAGCTGGTGAACTGCGCCGCGCGCGGTGGCATCGACTCAGAACAGGCATCCATCACGGACAGCCTGCGAGCCCATCTCGATCGAGTGTTCCGCCAACCGATCAAGGTCTCGGACCTCGCCTGGATCCTCCAACGGCACCCGGATCACCTGGCCAAGAGCTTTCGCCGGCGCATCGGCTCGACGATCGCCTGGTACGTGAGAGCCCGTCGGGTGGCTTGGGCAGCCCGCCACTTGACGCACCAGGACCTTGCGATCGCCGAGATCGCTGTGGCGGCCGGGTTCTACGATCAGAGCCACTTGACCCATGCCTTCCGCTCGCTCCTGGGCACCACTCCAGCCAGGTACCAACGCGCGAGAACGACGCCGCATCGGTTCCGCCGGCTCGAGCAACCTCGGTGCGAGGACGCCCTGCGGGCGTCGAAGGCTGCCCTTCGCCTCTCCGGCGCACAGGCTGGCTTCCACCCGGCAGAACCGTAGTTCGGTTCGAAACGGCCAGATTCGGGAGCCTCGGTTGGGGGCCATGCGATCGCCTCGGGTAGCTCGTGCTCACCCGCTTTCTGAAGGCCCGGCGCAAGCCAAGCTCCGACAGGCATTGGACGAGACGCTCCGCCTGCTCCAAGGACCCTGGAGTTTCGACCCTAGTTTTCGAAACCGGCGAGCCGCTGCCTCAGGTACTCCCGCACCTCACTCTCCGACAACAAACTACCCTCCGGACAAGGCGCGGTGTGGCCCTCGACCCCCCGGGTGTCCACCTCCTCGGACCCGTCGAGCCGCAGATCAAAATGCCGCTGACACTGCGTCACCGCGACCGATCTGAGCAGACAGGCTCCCGAGTTCTCCCTGCGGCCAACGCTGACGATCGGGCGCAGTGGGTCGAGCGCGTCCGCGATCAGTGACTGACCCTCCATCCACGAGGGTGTCTGGACGCCCAGATAGTCGAGGATCGTGGGCGCTATGTCGATCCGCTGGGTGTTGGGCTCGAGCGTGCCGCTGTGTTCGCGGTGCGGGAAGCGGATCATCAGGGGGAGTCGCTGATAGGTCGTCCAAAGCTCTCCGTGGTCCGAGTTGAGGATCAGGACGGTTTGGTCGAGCTCACCGAGCGTCTCGAGATGGAGCACTATCTTCTCGACCCAGCGATCGAATTCGCCGATCACGTCGTCGTAGTCGTTCGGCCAGTTTGGACCACCGTTCTGCGGCAGTGAGAACAGGGGCTGCCGCGGTTGGTACGGGGTGTGGGTGTCCATCAGGTGGAGGTTGGCGAAGAGCGGCCGGGGTGCTCGGTCGAGTGCCTCCTGGAGACCCGCAATGACTTCCTCGTCCGACGCCCCCTGGCCACGGCCCCTGGTCAACAACTCGTACGCGTCCACCATGTCGGCCAGACCGAACGCATGGGCGACCCGTTCGCCGAGGCGGTGGGCGATCTCCGCCGCGAGGAAGCTCTCCGCCGGGAAGGCGCGCTCGAGCCAGCCCAGCAACGGCATCCTCTCCGCCCTCAGCGTGTGCGCATTCACCTCATGGAAGCCCTGGCGCAAATTCCTGGCGTGGGTCGTGGCTTGGCTGCGTGGGCCGAACTCGACTCCGTGGTAGCCCAACTGCCGCAGGACCCCGGGTAGATGCTCGAAGACATGCTCGTCCCGAAACGCATCCCAGGCCTCGATGACGCCGGTCGTCGCCGGTCCCTTGCCGCTCACCAGGGCGCTCACCGAGCCGCCCGTCGCGCTGGCGTTGGTGAAGTGATTCTCGCTGATGAGGAACTCGGTAAGCCGGGAGTCGAGGAAGGGCGTCGTGCGCCGGGGATAGCCGTAGGCCGACATGTGGTCGGCGCGCACTCCATCGGACGACAGGATGATGACGTTGGGTCGCGGGCCCGGGTTGGCCGCCGGCAGCGGATCAACGGTGGGCGGCGGCGCGTAACGAGCCACGGCGACCCCACCCGAGAGGATAAGGAGCGCGCCCAGCGCAACGGCGGCGAGGCGATCCGAGCGGTGCCGCGGTCCGCCGACCAGTCGGCGCTGGAGCTGGAGCCCGAGATAGAGAGTCAGCCCGACGCAACCGGCGGCGTAGGCGTAGCGCACCGGCGAGAGGATGCTCCCGACGTTGAAGCCGAAGACTGTGCGGGTGAAGTTGTCGACCAGCAGGAAGGCCATCGAGGCGAGGATCGAGGCCGGCAGGAGCAGGGCGACGAGACCGGTCGGGAGTCGCGGCCATCCGGCCGGCCACAGGCGGCCGGAGAGCGCCAGCAACGAGGCAACGGCCCCGGCAAGCAGCGCCGCCAGGAAGCCCGAAGACGTGAGAACCGCCAGTTTCTGCCCGGCACCCATGACCGAGAACATGGACGGCTTGGTGACGAGGAAGAGCCACTCCGAGAAGAACAAGAGGTAGGCGACGCCGGCGGTGAGCAAGGCAACGACGGCGAGGCGCCCGCCGCGCGAAGTCGGTGAAGCACGCTCTTGGTCGGGCGACGGTCCCACCGATGAATCCTAGCAGCGCGATCGCCCTGTGTTTCGGTGCCTTGCATCGAGAGGGCTGCGCGCCCAATTGGGCGCTGCGGCGTGGCGCAGCCGCCCACCGAGCGACCCCCGGCGCCCTCGTGGGCTGCCCGACCACCCTGCTCTGGGCTACGCCGGCAGCCCCCGGTTAAGTACTGTGAAACCCAACTACTACTAACTTCGTAGTATAGTCAGGTTCACAGTCGGGATCGCCCCGGCACCACCGACGGAGAGCGCCAGTCATGGAAGAAGAAGCGATCATCAGGAAGTTCCAAAAGGAACTGAACTCCGGTACCGCATCGCTCGTAGTCCTCGGGCTGATGGATCAATCGAGCGAGCCGCTCTACGGCTACCAGATTGCCAAGCTGCTCGAGCAACTGGCCGAGGGCCGCCTGCCGATGAAGCAGGGAGCCCTCTACCCGGTGCTGCGCGCGATGGAGTCCAAGGGCCTGCTTGAAAGCAGGGTGGAGCCCTCGACCTCGGCGCCGCCTCGGCGCTACTACACGGTGACCGAGCCAGGCCACCAAATGCTGCAGGAGTGGACCGCCATCTGGGGTACCACGCGCAATTTCATCGATCGGGTCTTGGCCGAAGCCGGTGCCCACGTTGAGGAGAGCAATGATGTCTGAACAGATTTCGACAGTTCGTGAGTACTTCCTCCGCCTCGCCATCGCTTTCCACGGTACGGATCCAGCGGTGGTGCAGGACGCTACGTATGACGCCCAGGAGTTCCTGGCCGGGGAGCGAGAGGCCCTGGGCGACAAGGGCAGGGATCCTGAAAACGAGGCCGAGCTCGTCAACCGTTTGCTCAGCGAGTTCGGCGAACCCGCCGAGGTGGCGGAGAGCTACCGCACCACCGAGCGGCAGGTCGCCGCCGCCCTGGCGCAACCCAAGCAACCTGCTGCCAGCAGCACCCTGGGGCGCATCCTCGGCGTCTTCGCCGACCCGCATTCCTACGGCGCCCTCTTCTTCATGCTGCTCTCGCTGCCTCTGGGTATCCTCTACTTCACCTGGGCGGTCACCGGTGTGTCGCTCTCGCTCGGCCTCAGCATCCTCATCTTCGGCTTTGTCTTCTTCCTGTTCTTCATGTCCACGTTGCGGGCAGTGTCGCTGGTTGAGTGCCGCATCGTCGAAGCGTTACTCGGCGAACGCATGCCACGCCGCCCTTCCGTCGTGCCACCCAAGGGCAGCTGGATTGAACGGGTCAAGTTCTGGATTACCGACAAGCGCACCTGGCTGACGATTCTGTACATGGTCCTTCGCTTGCCGCTGGGCATCGTCTACTTCGTCGTCACCGTCGTTTTCCTCGCCTTCGCTTTCTCTTTCATCGCGGCGCCTTTCGCTCAGCTGATCTTCGATGTGCCGATGATCCATTTCAACGAGCAGAGCTACTACCTGCCCGTAGCCTTCCTCCCGCTGTTCTGGCTCGCCGGAGTGCTCGATCTCATTCTGTTGATGCACTTCGCTCGAGCGGCTGGACGCATGCACGCGGGGATCGCCAAGGCGATGCTGGCTCGCCCGGGTATCTAGACCGGGGATCCAGAAGGCTCGTTCTTGTAGACCTCGAAGTTCCGCGTCAGGTCGCTGCGGTAGTACACCTGCAGGCAGATCGCGGCCAGTAACTGGAAGTACAGGCTCCTGGCGACGGGCTCGAAGCTACGCAGGTCGAGCGCCGCAAGCACCACGCTCAGAGCGATGGAAACCGTGGCCGCAATGCTGGTGAAGAGCATGACCCGGGCCGCGACCTCGATCTGCCGCCTTCGGTCTTCGTCGGACTGGTGGGGATTGAGCTTCTTGCCGTACATGTGCCAGAAGACGATGCTGGCGAGGAACAGGTTGAGCCCCGTGACGCCGGCGATGTTCCAGTAGCCACCGAACCAGGGAAAGTCGAATTGCCTGATGTAGACGATGAGCACGACGAAGGCGACATAGGTACCGCCCCCAATAGCCAGGCTCGTGAGCGAGACGAAATCGCGCAGGCGGCGGGGCTTGAGAACTGCCTTGCGTTGCGTGCGTGCCCTCGACTCTCTCATCAGTCGATACTCTTTGAGCGCAGAGAGATCCAGCAGCAACACGGGCGCCATCTGAGCCAGGAAGAGCCAGGTGGCGATGGCCTGGTCCCATGAGCCACTGCGGGGAGTGCCCATCAGAACCGCCAGGACTGCCACGCCCGCTAGGACCATCACCAGGTTGGTCACCCAGTAGTTGCGCCGCGCCTTCTCGTAGTGCTCGAACGGTTTCGGGTAGAGCTTGGGATGCGATGCTGGAGGGTAGGTCTCGAGCACATGTTTCATGCGGCGGACGATCCTCCACGGCAAGAACAATGAGAGCAAGAGAATCTGACCTAGGAGTACGACGTGAAAGACAAGGTGTTCTGGCATGTTCATCTCCTCAACTGCCGCGATGCTTCATGACATCGCCGAATGCGATCCGAATTTCTGAGTCCGTAGCACCGGACGCCCTGAGTGCCGCGATTGCCTCGCCCAGCTTGGTCACCACCAGCGCGTTCAGATCGACCGTGCTGTTGACCTTGGCGTCTGGGTGAACGAAGGTGCCGCGGTAGCCGCGGGTCTGAATCACGGAATCTCGTTCCAAGAGACGGTAGGCCTTGGCCACCGTCTTGTTGTTGACCTCGAGGTCGTTGGCGAGCTGCCGGATCGACGGCAGCGCGTCGCCCGGGCGGACGACGTCGCTCAGCACGGCGCCCTTGATCTGTTCGATCAACTGAGCGAACAGAGGAACTGAAGCGTCGATGTCGATGACTATGTCCATGGTATGTACCCCTCGATGTAAGGGTACAACCGGGTCGGACCGAATGTCAACTCCCAACCCCCGAGAGACCCGTGGGCCTCAGTCGTGGCTCGACGCCGGGAGACGCGCTAGCTGGAGCGATGCACGTCGGCGACCGCCCGCCCCGAGGGATCGGCGCTGGCCTCGAACGAGGCGTCCCAGGCGAGAGCTTCCGGAGTGCTGCAGGCGATGCTCTTGCCGCCGGGCACGCTCGACGCGGCTGCATCGCCGGGGAAGTGGCGCTCGAAGAGCCGGCGGTAGAAATACGCCTCCTTGGTCGCCGGCGGGTTGATGGCGAAGCGCTCGGCGGCCCGGGAGAACTGTCCGTCCGCCACCTCGCGCTCGGTCATCTCGCGCAAGGAGTCGATCCAGGAGTAGCCGACGCCGTCGGAGAACTGCTCCTTCTGGCGCCAGAGGATCTCGTCCGGCAGCAGGCCGGTGAAGGCCTCGCGCAGAACCTGCTTCTCGATGCCATCGGCCGGCACCATCTTGTGCGCCGCGTCGAAGCCCATCGCCACGTCGAGGAACTCGCGGTCGAGAAACGGCACCCGGGCCTCGACGCCCCAGGCGGCCATCGCCTTGTTGGCGCGCAGGCAATCGTAGAGGTGCAGGTTGTCGAGCTTGCGGATGGTCTCGGCGTGAAACTCCTGAGGGTTGGGAGCTTTGTGGAAGTAGAGATAGCCGCCGAAGATCTCGTCCGCGCCCTCGCCCGAGAGCACCATCTTGACTCCCATGGCGCGGATTCGCCGGGCCATCAGGTACATCGGCGTCGCGGCCCGGATGGTCGTCACGTCGTAGGTCTCGAGGTGATGGATCACGTCCGACAGGGCGTCCAGCCCTTCCTGGACCGTGAACTCGAATTGATGATGCACCGTTCCCAGAGCCTCGGCCGCCACCCGCGCCGCCGCCAGATCCGGCGAGCCGGCGAGACCGACGGAGAAGGAATGAAGTTGCGGCCACCAGGCCTGCTCGCGATCGTCGCTCTCGACCCGCCGGTCGGCGAACTGCTTGGCCAGGCCGGCGATCACCGAAGAGTCGAGACCGCCCGACAGCAAGACCCCGTAGGGCACATCGGTCATCAGCTGCCGGTGGACCGCGCCTTCGAGCGCCTGCCGCAACCCCGCGCGATCGACCCCCTTGCCGGCGACCGTCGAGTAATCGCGCCACGAAGGCTCGTAGTAGCGCTTGATCTCGCCGTCTGCGCTATCGAGATAAGAACCCGGCGGAAACTCGCGCAGAATCGGACAGCGCTCGACGAGCGCCTTCATCTCCGAAGCGACGAAGAGCTGACCGTCGTCGTCATAGCCGTAGTAGAGCGGCACCACCCCGATCGGGTCGCGCGCCACCAGATACCGGCCGTGCTCGGCATCCCACAGCGCGAAGGCGAAAATGCCGCTGAGCTCATTGAGGAAATCGACGCCGCGCTCACGGTAGAGGGCGAGAATCACCTCGCAGTCCGAGGCCGTCGCAAACTCGTAGGGCTGGCGCAAGCTCTCCGCCAGCTCCCGATGGTTGTAGATCTCGCCGTTGACCGCCAGCACCTGCTGGCCGTCCGGGCTCACCAACGGTTGCGCGCCATGCTCAACATCGACAATGGCCAACCGCTCGTGGGCCAGCACCGTGGTGTCGCTACTCCAGACCCCACTCCAGTCCGGCCCGCGATGGCGCTGCTTGCGGGACAGTTCGAGCGCCAGCCGGCGCATGCCTTCAGGATCGCGAGAAATCCCGAAGATGCCCAGAATCGAGCACACGGGCTACTCCGCCTCGGCCGGCTCGGAGGCCGCGAGGTGAGCGAGGAACTGGTCCAGGTGACGAGCCGTCGCCTCCTGCCCCATCACCGCCACCAGGTCGAACAGAGACGGACCCGCTTTGGCCGCAGTCAAGGCCATCCGCACCGGATGAATCAGATAGCCGGCCTTGACCTCGAGCTCGACCGACAGCTCCCGCAGAGCTCCTTCGAGCGCTTCGACACCGAAGTCCCCCAGTGCCGCCCAACGCTCGGCTAGTTGCCCCAAATGAGCCGGTAGCTCCCCTTGAGAGGCGAATTTGGCGGTCAATTCAACCGGATAGTCCAACGAGTTGGCAAAATAGGGCCTGGTGAGGGGCGCCAACTCCACCAGCGTCTTGGCCCGAGTGCGCAGAAGATCGACCACGGCGCCGAGGCGTTCCCCGTCCACGGCCGCCAAACCAGCCTCCTCGAGAAAGGGGGCGGCATGAGCGAGGATTTCGGCCAGCGGCAGCGAGGACATGTACTGAGCGTTCATCCAAGCGAGCTTCTCGGGATCGAAAACCGCCGCCGAGTCGTTGAGCCGCTCGGTGGTAAAAGCCTCCGTCATCTCGTCGCGCGACATCACCTCACGCTCATCGCCGGGGTTCCAGCCAAGGAGCGCCAGATAGTTGTAGAGCGCCTGCGGCAGGATCCCCTGACTGCGAAACGCCTCCACCGACGCGGCGCCGGTGCGCTTTGAGAGCCGCTTGCGATTCTGACCGAGGATCATCGGTAGGTGGGCGAAGGAAGGCGCCCCAGCGCCCAGCGCCAGGAAAAGCCCGATGTGCTTCGGCGTGTTCGACAGGTGGTCCTCACCGCGAATCACATGAGTCACGTCCATGTCGATGTCGTCCGTCACCACCGACAGGTGATAGGTCGGCGAGCCATCCGAGCGCAAGACGATGAAGTCGTCGAACACCTCCGGCGCGAACTCCACCTCCCCCCGAACCAGGTCCGTAAACCGGATCGCCTCACCCGGCATGCGAAAGCGCACCACGAACGGTTCTCCCGCCTCGGCCCGACGCGCGATCTCATCGTCACCGAGCGGACTGCGGCCCTCGCGATACCTGAAAGTCTCACCCTCGGCCTGCAACCGATTGCGCTCCGCCTCGAGCTCATCCGGCGTCTCATAGGCCTTGTACGCCAAGCCGCCGGTCAGCAACTCCTGGGCCCGCTCGAGATGGCGCTCGAGGCGAGCGCTCTGCAGATGCGGCCCCTCCTGCCACTCGACACCAATCCACTGCAGGGCGTCCTCGATCTGCTGAGTCATCGCGTCGTCCGAGCGCTGCCGGTCCGTATCCTCGATGCGCAGGATGTTGGTCCCGCCGAGCTTGCGCGCCAGAAGGTCGTTATAGATGGCGGTGCGGGCGCCGCCCACGTGCAGAAAGCCGGTCGGCGAAGGGGCAAACCGGACACGAATAGAACTGGAAGTCTCGATAGTCATCACTCTCTCGATTGTCTAGGGATCGCACCCAGAAACAGGCACGCTTCATTCTCTAACAAACGGCTTTGATTTGCTCGCTCACGAGACCCCACCGCCGAGCCCGCCAGGGCGACCCGGAACCAACCCGCGCAACCCTCCGACCCG
>Ga0315338_1000600_pt1 | contig 73680 bp, 54 predicted proteins | sample ASW8metaG_FD_204518 | JGI IMG/M metagenome (GOLD analysis project Ga0315338, IMG submission 204518) | Ammonia-oxidizing marine archaeal communities from Monterey Bay, California, United States - ASW #8 | ecosystem: Environmental > Aquatic > Marine > Coastal | place: USA: California | collected...
GTCGGGTGCCGGTCGCGCCGTTGAAGTCAATGATCCCCGCCGGTTGGTTCACGAGTGGTCCGCCATTGACCGTTAGTTGAGCAGTAGTGCCAGCGGTTGATTCGATCGTGAGCGTGCTGTTGTTCGTAATGCCGGCGGCCGCAGTGGCGGTAGAATTGGCCAACACATCAGCCCGCACGGTGAGCAGTTGGCCCGCCTGAAGGTTACCGCTGTAGCTGCTGGCACCTCGCAACACAAAAGCCCCATCGCCAGCAGATGGGCCGATGTTAAGCGTCGAGTTAAACAGCGTAACCGCATTGTTCGAGACAGTGCCACCGTTGAAATTGAACGTCGTGGAGCTTGGATTGAAAGTTCCTTGTACGTCCAGTGAGTTGGCGTCCTGGTTGAAGACCTGAGTGCCCGCCTGCATCTTGAGTGTTGCGCCCGAGGCAACATTGAACGTACCTGTATTTGTGAATTCGTCTCCTGCGCGGTTGAACTCAGTATCCCCGTTGATGTTCACTGTACCGGCATTGTCGAGTTCAGCCTGTAGTCGTCGGGTGCCGGTCGCGCCGTTGAAGTCAATGATCCCCGCCGGTTGGTTCACGAGTGGTCCGCCATTGACCGTTAGTTGAGCAGTAGTGCCAGCGGTTGATTCAATCGTAAGTGTGCTGTTGTTCGTAATGCCGGCGGCCGCAGTGGCGGTAGAATTGGCCAACACATCAGCCCGCACGGTAAGCAGTTGGCCCGACTGAAGGTTACCACTGTAGCTGTTGGCACCTCGCAACACAAAAGCCCCGTTTCCGGCGCTAGGACCGATGTTAAGCGTCGAGTTAAACAGCGTAACCGCATTGTTCGAGACAGTGCCACCGTTGAAATTGAAGGTCGTAGAGGTGGGGTTGAAGGTTCCTTGTACGTCCAGCGTATCGGAGTCCTGGTTGAAGACCTGAGTGCCCGCCTGCATCTTGAGTGTTGCGCCCGAGGCAACATTGAACGTACCTGTATTTGTGAATTCGTCTCCTGCGCGGTTGAACTCAGTATCCCCGTTGATGTTCACTGTACCGGCATTGTCGAGTTCAGCCTGTAGTCGTCGGGTGCCGGTCGCGCCGTTGAAGTCAATGATCCCCGCCGGTTGGTTCACGAGTGGTCCGCCATTGACCGTTAGTTGAGCAGTAGTGCCAGCGGTTGATTCGATCGTGAGCGTGCTGTTGTTTGTAAAACCGGCGGCCGCAGTGGCGGTAGAATTGGCTAGCACATCAGCCCGCACGGTGAGCAGTTGGCCCGCCTGAAGGTTACCGCTGTAGCTGCTGGCACCTCGCAACACAAAAGCCCCGTTTCCGGCGCTAGGACCGATGTTAAGCGTCGAGTTAAACAGCGTAACCGCATTGTTCGAGACAGTGCCACCGTTGAAATTGAAGGTCGTAGAGATGGGGTTGAAGGTTCCTTGTACGTCCAGTGAGTTGGCGTCCTGGTTGAAAACCTGGGTGCCTGCCTGCATCTTGAGAGTTGCGCCCGGAGCGATAAAAAAAGAACCTGTGTTGGTGATCGTGTCGCCGGCGCGGGCGTAGGTTGTGTCGGCCAACACGTTCACAAAAGCTTCATTCTGTAGGTTGCCATCGAAGCGGCGTAGGCCCGTTCCAGCGCCGTCGAACCGCAATTCTCCACTCAGACCATCGGCTGCGTCGTTGACCAGAGTGCCCGTAGAGACAATCATCGTGGCATTTGTGTTCACTGGAGAGAATACATTTATCAGTCCACGATTGGAAATCCCATAGGTAGAAGTGAGTGTTGTGTGAAAAGTAGTATCGGCGGAAACATTGACCGTATCTCGCTGATTAAACGTGGCGACGTCAATCAGCACATCCCGAGTGACATTCATTGTCGCTGCATTGGTTAACGTACCGGCACCGCTATCGAGTATTTGGCTATTGTCCCAATTGACAGTTCCCTGAGTAAAATCATTCATCCCATCAACACGGAATACGCGACTGACTCCTTCAAGTGTTGCAGTGGACGAGTCGAAGATAAACGTGCCGATGTGCGTGTCCAGATCCATCGTTACCGTGTAGGCAGGAACTCCTGACAGACCAATACCAGCCGTGTCGTTGGGATCGGACGGAATGAAAGTACCGTTGTTCCAATGTGCAATCGTCGACCAATTTCCAGAATAGATCGGGTCGGCAGGCGGGACGGCGATCGGCTGCCAAGTAAACTCGACCGCCGCTGCCCTGGATGTAACGCCGAGCATGAACAGCATCAGCAAACAAATCCGTTGCATCGCGAACCTCACATCATGATTTCCAAGTCATTGGAGCGGAATGACTGATTGTAACTTGTGAGGCGGGTAATTCATAATTCCAGGAATACTCAAGCAGTTTTCACCGAATTGACGATGGATGAGACATTTTGTGGAGGTAATGCCGCCCTCCCTGGAGAGCCGTTTTCTGACTTGAATTGGTGAGACGCTTTGCACTCATCGGTAAGACATCTCGTGGCAGGATATTCGACACAAAAAATCGGCGATCGTTCGAGGGCAGCCGAGTGTGTGCAGTCCCTGCCTTACACACATGCGGCACTGACCTTCTCCCCCCAACGCGCTCTACTTGGCCTCTGTGACACCAAAATGATGGGCGCATATACGCGTAGTTGATCACGACCTGTGTGAAAACGGCATTTTGCCAGCGCGCTTAGGTTGCGCACACCGAGGCGTCAAAAGCGGCATTCTAAGCACGGCGATAATACTGCTTGCCAGTAGTCATCTCCAGCAGCGAAAGTGTGGAAGTGACCATGACCTCTGCCAAAGAAAACTGCGGCTTGCTTGGTCGACTGTTCAACCACGAATTGTATTTTCGATAATGGCTACTTAGCTCCGGTCTCTCCCACAGAAGTGCTGAAGAGCAGCTCACTAACTTCCACCAGTGGTTTCGTCGGGTGCTATTGGCGTCGCACCCGTGTGAGCCGCTGGCGCTAGCCACGGGTAGCGGGTGGGCAAAACGCAACTGAAATTCACCCGAGGCTAGCGGCTCATCGTGTGAATGGGTCCGGTGGGAACGCGGCGGGGTGGCCAAAAAAAGTGCTCGCTTTCTTGGCCGAGAAATCGATAATCGTATGTGCACGTTGATGCACCGATCTTTGAAAATCTGCTGATTGCCCGTAAGCCAAGTTTCTTCCGATTCCGCACGTTGGGAGGGAGAAAAAACTGGAGTGAGTTTTTACCTCACCGAAAGGCTGTTCTGCCTCTGTTCGTAGAGTGACGCAGCGCCCCAGGGGGAAAAAATGTACTCGGCCGCTGAGGTAAAAAATGGTTCGCCAGGGAAGAAACTCGCTGAGTTTTTTCCCACTGAACGTGGCCGAAGTGCTTGTTTCCTAATGCGAATCGCGAGACGATGGGAAAATATGAGAGAGTTTTTTCCCAGAAATCGTTTTCCTGGATTCGAGAATAAACTCGGCCGGAGGCCGGCATTCTCCAGAGAACCACGAATTGTACGAATCGCACGAATAGCTGGAGGTATTTATCTTCGGCGTGTACCAGCCGGCCCGTCGCCGGCAGTGGCAGGCCGATTACCGCTGAGAGTAGCCTCTACAGACGGTGCAACCCGCCCCAGCGGACACCTCCACCCAGCGTTTCCCCGTTTGACTTGACCCTGGAGGCCAGTAGAATTGAGTACGTTGCAAGCTTCGAAGCCCCTATGAATCCAGCGTTTACGTGAGTGCTGAGCGGATCGGGGCAGGCGAGCTTCTTTAGATCGAGGTGACCATGGCTAATTTGGCATTTCTAACACCGGGCCCTACCCAGCTCGTCATCGTGCTGTTGGTAGTCCTAATCCTGTTTGGCAACCGCTTGCCGTCAGTCATGCGCTCGCTAGGTGAAGGAATCACTGAGTTCAAGAAGGGCATCAAAGGGAATGACGCGGACGCGAAAGGATCTATCGAAGACCGCAGCGAGTAGCGGATCGATACGTTCGTGGTAGGCCGCTTCGAATTGCGTTTGGTGTAGGCGTCAAAAAGATATGAGCGATGCGGCTATCGACTTGTTTGCACTACTCGCTTTCTGGAGCCCCGGTCCGGGCGAGATGATGGTGCTAGCCGCCGTGGCTCTGCTTCTCTATGGCGGAAAGCTACCAGAGGTGGCGCGCTCCTGGGGCAAAAGCTTCGCCGAATTCCGTCGCGGCCTCTCAGGTATTCAGAGCGACATTAACGACGCAATCTACAGCGAACCGCAGCGGCTCGAGTATCAACCCGAGCGGACTTCCTACTCGGACGATTCGCTCCCCGATCCAACGGAAGTCGCAACTACCGATCCCGCAGCCTCCGAATCGAACGACGAAAATCCAGAAGGCGGCAGTTCAGAAAGCGAAACCCCTTCCGACGCCAACCCATCTGCCGACAAGCGCGTCTAGTCATTCCTACTGCCACGCAGTAAAATTACGAGCACATCGGGCGGCTAGCTCAGTTGGTTAGAGCGCTGTGTTCACACCGCAGAGGTCACAGGTTCGAATCCTGTGTCGCCCACTGATTGTAAACCGTTGTTGACAAGGCCTTTGTGCCGACCGTCCGACGTAGGGCGTGCGACTGTTCTGAAGTGAAGTGTATCAAAGTTGATACGTTTTGACTGAAAGGAGATTCGCATGTCTGGACCTATCCGCGCCTCTGGTGTCTCGCGACCCCCCAAATATTGTCGCCAAAAACGTAAGGGCCGGCCTGACCGTGCTTACACACGCATCGACGGCAAGAGAGTGTACCTCGGTGAGTTTGGTTCCCAAGAAAGCCGGGCCAGGTACACCGATCTGCTCGCCGCCGCTAGCGAAGCTCCAACTGTCCCTGTGCCAGCTGGAGCGCCAACTGTAAGTGAGCTACTGGTTGCATACCTTTTCCATGTTGACGAATACTATGGCCACAAATCGTCAGAGTGGTATCACTTCAGATCGCTTATGAAGGAGTTTCGGAGGCACTTCGGTGCTATGCCTGCACAAGAGTTCAAAGCCCGTAAACTAAAGGAATTACGCGAGCTTTGGATCGCAAATAGGTGGAGCCGACGATATGTCAATGAACAAACGGCAAGACTAAAGCGAATGTTTAAGTGGGCAGTCAGCGAGGAAACGGTACCTACGGACGTCTATCAATCGCTAAACTCCGTGGACGGCCTACGTTCCGGCAAGTGCAAGGCGCATGACAATGCCCCGATCCAGGCCGTAACGGACGCCGACGTCGAAAAAACACTGGAGTATCTGCCTGAGATGGTAGCTCTCATGGTGCGTGTACAGAGGCTCTGTGGTTGTCGTCCTGGCGAACTCGTAAAAATTAGGAAGAAGGATATCGACCGCTCCGACGAGGTATGGGTCGTTGAACTGGCTAAGCACAAAACTGCCCACAAGGGAAAGCGACGGATTATCTATTTTGGTCCGCAGGCCCAGTCGCTTCTGTTGTCACGTTTGGTCTGTAGTGACGATGAGCTGATATTTCCGATGCGACGTGACTCCTATCGCCGCGCAATACACCGAGCGTGTAAGAGTGCTAGCGTGAAACCGTGGAGTCCGAACCAATTGAGACATGCTTCTGGAACTGAAGTACGTGCGAAATTAGGATTGGAAGCTGCACAGCAACACCTGGGCCATTCCCGTTGCGACGTGACTCAAGTCTACGCAGAGACTTCCCAGGCCAAAGCAGTAGAAGTTGCAAAGCAAGTTGGTTGAGAAACTAAATTGCAAATATCGAATGCAATGCCGGCACTTTGTTGCTTTGAATCACAGTAATATGGAATAACAAGATCTACTTCTGATTTAGAAAAACATCAATTGACTGTGAGGAATAGTTCACTATGCTGACAGATGCCAGCCAATAATGGCTGCCTAACGTGGGGGTCGTGACTTGTTCACACCAATGCGCCAAGGATAAATAGGACAGGGGGAGACCCTGGTTATCGGCTGGCAGGTCAGGGTTTTAAGGAAAAGTCAAACCGCCTTTAAACGCCTCCCAATTACGCAAGAGGTGCGTACTTGGGAGGCTTTCTCTTTTGCCTTCTGGCTACGTACCACACTCCTAACTGTGAGGTACGAGGATGACTATTTCGGAGTACATCACCCTGGCAGAGGCCACCAAAGTGATACCTGGACGGCCCCACATCAACACCGTTCGCCGGTGGTGTGATCGCGGATTCAACGGTGTGATTCTCGAGTCGTGGCGATGCGGAAATCGCCGATTGACATCGATCCCAGCCATCGATGAGTTCATGAAAGCGACTACCGGAATCCAAGGCTCAGGCCCGAGCCGTAAGTCTACCGCTCATCAGCGGGCCGAAGAGCAGCTCGATGAAATGGGTGTTTCCTAAATCCACCTAACATGGTCCGCGCGGGTTAATAATAAAGGCCCGCAGCCTGGCGGGGCGAACGGGCCAAAAACGGAGACCCAAGTGATGGTAACAACAGATTCTAAAGCAAGCCGTTCGATTTGGCAAAGAGCTTCACGTTCTCACCCTTGCCCAATCTGTGGCAAACCTGATTGGTGTCTGTTCATCGGTCCAACTGAAGATCCAATGGCAGCAATCTGCCAGCGGATCGAATCAGAAAAGAAAGTTGGAACAAAGGGAGCGGGTTGGCTACACAGACTCCGCGACAATACACTCCTCCCAGAGCAACGGAAAGTAACGGTCAGCACGTCGACGCCAAGTCCAGTCGATTTCGATGCGATGGCCAGTGCGTGCCGTCGCGAATTAGGACAGAACGGGCGTTGTATGCTCGCCGCAGAGTTGGGAGTCATGGCGGACAGTCTGGAGCGACTTCACGTCGGCTGGAGCCCGCGGCAGCGGGCATACACATTCCCGATGCGTGATGCTTTTGCTGCCGCACGCGGAATTCGGCTCCGTGGCACAGACGGCCGGAAGTGGTCGGTCCGCGGCGGACACGAAGGTCTGTTTATGCCACACAACCTGGTTGCCGACGACCTGTTGGTAGTGTGCGAAGGACCGACTGACACCGCCGCTCTGTTGGACATTGGATTCGAGGCTGTGGGACGACCAAGTTGTACCGGAGGGGCAAAGCTTCTTGAAGAGCTGATCCGCTCTTGCCGGCCAAGTGAAGTGGTAATTGTTGCCGACCATGATGCACCCGGCAAGCGCGGAGCGATCAGTCTCGCGTCTTCCCTGGTCATGTTCGCACGTAATGTCCGTATCGTTTACCCACCCGGAGGGATCAAGGATGCACGTGAATGGAGGCGACAAGGTGCGATTCGTTCCGATGTGCTCGACGCCGTCCACGCAGCTCCGGTTCTGCAACTACACATTGCAACGCGGGAGGTACGGTTATGAGAAACGATTTACCGGAACTGGTATTCGACATTTCTCGCAACGGACGAGCTGCAGGTACCACTATTACTGCTCGCATGGGCGATGACGTCTTGGCCGTTGACAAGTTTGACATTGCCAAGGCTAAAGATCGCACTAGTTTTGTCGGTTCAATCTGCAAGGACCTTCCAGGAATCAGTGGGGCCGACGTGGAAAAGATGCTTGCCAAGCAGGCTGCAGAGTTCGCGAGCCGCGAATCTAAGCGGAAAGAGGAGCCCTCAGAACTAAAGCCACAAGAACTACTAGCACATATGTCTCAGTCCGACCGCGGTGATGCGCGGTCGATGCTTGAATCTCCTGACCTGATGGATAAAGTAATCGACGACGTGGCGGCGCTGGGAGTTGCCGGCGAGCGTGAGTTAGTTGCGTCGGTCTACCTAGTTGGAATGTCGCGGTTGCTGCGAAGGCCACTAGCAGCAATCGTGCAAGCGCCGTCTTCAGTTGGTAAATCCTACACGGTGGGAAAGGTAGCGGAACTGTTCCCAGCCGAGGCTGTTATTCACGCGACTTCACTTACGCCCCAGGCGCTGTTCTACATGTCGCCTGGTACTCTCTCTCACCGATGGGTTGTCGCTGGCGAGCGATCACGTCGAGAGGACGACGAGTCAGCCGAGGCGACTCGCGCGCTTCGTGAAATGATAAGCTCCGGCAAACTGAGCAAATTGATTCCCATGAAAGTGGAGGGGAAATATGTTACGCAGACGATTGATCAACTGGGACCAATTGCCTTCATCGAGACTACCACGCTCACCAAGATATTCGATGAAGACGCAAATCGATGTCTGCTATTGAGCGCGGATGAAAGGACACAGCAGACCACTGCCGTTGTTAATCGTCTGGCCACTGAATACGGCGGCCTGGCAAACGTCAACGTCGATGCGATCGTCCAACGCCACCACGCGGCTCAGCGCATGCTACAGCGACGCCATGTTGTGGTTCCATTTGCAGAAAGAATTGCCGAGCACTTTCCTACCGGTCGAGTCGAGGCCCGTCGCGCATTTCCGCACCTGATGGGCATGATCCAATCGAGCGCCCTATTGCACCAATTGCAGCGTAAGATCGACGGTGATGGCAGGATCGTCGCGAGCCTAGTTGACTACCAGCTCGCGCGTTCTTTGACACGCGGACCACTGTCGCGACTACTCGGAGGAGGAATCTCCGACGCCGCTAGGCGGTTTCATGCGAGGGTGTCCGATTGGGCCGGAGATAGATTCACAACAACAGAAGCGGCGAACCAAGACAAGAAATCGCCGCAAACGGTACGGGACTGGCTGCGTGAATTGGCTGAAGCTGGGGCCGTGGAGCAGGTGGAACCGGCGAAGGGAAATCGGCCCGCGACTTGGACACTTACAGAAATGAGTCAGAGCGAGTTGGCCGTCGGCGACTGCGGGCTTCCTGAGACAATCGAGTGAATTCCATACGATGATGCTTGACAAGGGTTTATCGGGAGCTGAACCATGAAAGAACAGACTATTCGCTTGGTCTGGGATGACTTGCACCTTGCACAAGCGCTTGGCACCGCGTTTTGCAGGGCGATTGTACAAGACAATCGATTACCTGCGACTCACCTTGCACGCCTACAGCAATCAGTCTGTGCAAGCGTGGAAGGCAAGCGCAAGGAAACCCCATGCCTTGCACAAATACTTTGGAAAACAAGGTGCAAAACCCTTGTGCAAGGTATAAACCGAGGGTGTAAGAACATGGCATTAGGTGCGACTGACTGTGGCGCTATCGATTCATGGGATCCCCTATTGGAACCCTACGGGGATGGACAAACAGACTCAAGAGGAGAGCTGCCGTCGGCTGCAATGCATGCAGCCGGACAACGAGATCGTTCTTAACGAGCACGGATTGTAATCGATTTCCTGCAAAAGCCTAAAATACAGGAGGAGTTGCTATGAATGTAAAAGTGCATCCGGCCGCTGATCTGTTTCCTATGATGAGCGATAATGAGCTATCTGAGCTGGCCAAAGACATTCAGGCCAATGGACAAAGAGAAGCCTGTCTCTTGTACCAAGGCCAATTGCTAGATGGCCGGAATCGTTGGCGGGCGTGCGAACTATCGGGTCTCGAGCCTAAGGTCCGCAACATCGACGGAAGCTGCATGGTCGACCCTCTTCAGTTCGTTCTGAGCAAGAATCTGCATCGCCGCCACCTGAGCGAATCTCAGCGGTCTATGGTAGCTGCTCGCGCACGGACCATATACCAAAAACGTGCTAAGCGTCGGCAAAGCGAAAGCGGCACTCTAGGTGGAAAGCTCGCTGGTCGCGGAAGATCGAAAGCAATCGCCGATAGGGTTCCGGAAAATTTACCCGAAGACCGTTGTGATTCACGCGACCAGGCTGGCGCTGCATTGAACGTAAGCGGAAAGTCCGTCGACCACGCGACAGCGGTGCTCACCAAAGGCAGTCGCGAACTGCAACAGGCCGTGGACTCTGGTCAGGTGGCCGTCTCGCGCGCAGCGGCGATAGCGAAGACCTCGCCAACGCATGAGCAGCTCGCAATAGCCAAGAAGAAGCCGAGACGAGAACCTTATACACTAATTGAGCGACTCAAGCGTATGTGGGACAAGACTGATCCAGCGACGAAGAAGCAGTTTCGGCTGTGGATCGATAAGCAGCTCAGGTGATTGCCGGAGAAACGGCCCGTCGTGACGCCCATCTGAAAAGCGGCGCCAGTGCTGACGCTCAGAAACTCAAAGGGACAACAAATCCTATTCAAAAGGGGACATCAGGACGAAATGAGCTCCCTCACAAGTGGGGCCAGGGTATTGTTGCTTGTTTCTGCTTTACTAGCAACGATACTCTTCATTTCTAGGAAATCCGAGGTGGCTGGGGACCTGCGATTGCGCTGGATTCACTGTGAATCAATTGTCCACTGAGAACGCCCATATGGGCCTTAAACGTCGCCAATGACAGACCTGTAGACTAGTCAGAATCACGGTATGCATCAGGACCATAGCTGCCCTTCAAGGGTCGGGGCGCCCTGACGGTCGGCATCATCAATGGTGTCACAGGACGCCGGAGTCTTTTGAACTCTTAGTCGTCAGACTGTATAATCAAAGATGAATTACGACCAACCGGGTCAGGCGTGCTCGACGAGCGTTGGCCCGTCCGGACTGGCCTGAGGACTTGCTGGGTCGATTCGATTAGGTGTTCGTGTAATACGGAGGACATACTCGTGACAGACGGTCCATCCTCGAGCAAGCCCGCGAACGACAAGAGTTCTAGAATCCTCGATAAGGCGGCCGAGGATACTGAGACTCCGACCGAGTCGACTACGGGGCGTCCTCCGGGTTTCTACAACGATGTAAAACCGCTCACCGACGCCCCCAATTACGTGCGGGAGATCGGCCTGGACTGACTGCAGACGTGCTAAACGGATCCCAACCGGCGACGGCAGGCAAGGTCACGAATCACCTGCTTTGTGATGGGAGACTCCAGGAAGAACAGGAAGCACTGGAATCAAGACCCGAGGCTGCGGAAGGAGTTCTTAAAGAAAGGCCAGGTGTAACATGGCACTCACTAGCGAAGAAGTGATTAAGATCCAAAACGAGGCGACGCTCGACGTCGAACCTTCGATCACGACGCCGGAGGCACTCGAATTCCGCAAGAAGATCGAGCCGGCGATCAAGCAGGCCATGGCAGAGGGGAAGTTCCCCCATGCCCCTTTCGAGCTGTAGTGATGAGCGCATTAATTCTTTGGGGTAAACAGCTGATCGCGGTAGATCCAAGACGATCCCCCTAACCCTCGAGAAAGAGTGTGAAGGAGCAAAGCCATTGCTCGTCCCGGCATAACTGACATGAATGGGAAAAGCGACATGTTCGAGCGGCGTTTGCTGAATAGGAGGCGACACAGCAAACGCATAACTGAAATCGACTTTCGAGACGCGCCACGACGAAGAGAGTTCTGTATGGGAAGCTCGTTACTTCATCGCGTTGAAGACTCCATTGGCGGGCGACAGGCCCTCAATTTCTAGTAGTTAATGTGGAGCAAGTCGCTCTGTCACGGCTACATGTTGATTTCGTAACCCCTACGATTTTCCCGCAAGAGAAACGAGCTGGCCTGTTTGTCTCCGATCACTTCTCTTTGGACAGGATCCCATTCGAGCGGCCGGTCTAAACGCATGGCGATGTTGGATAGATGGCAGATTTCCAGCATGCGATTGTGCGACCAGACGTCCGAAATTGGCTGCTTGCGTGAAATTATGCTCTCGATGAAGTTGACAACGTGGTTCCTACTGACCGGGCCGCCGTAAATCTCTTCCAAAGCTCCTTCAGGTAGTGGATTGTCGGAGAGCTCTTCGACTGGCTTGCCAACGATCTTACTGCGATTTACTAAGAATCGTCCCTTCGTGCCCTCAAACATGATACCGTTGCTAGGTTTGCTGGTGATAATCATTTCGACGTCGTTGGGCATGTCAATTCTAATGTCAAACCTCGTCGCGGCATTGAATCGATCGTCAACTACTGGGTAGCCATCTTTGTGTTCGACCGCCAATTCGTAATCAAGCGGTGTAATTTTACTGGGTCCCGTGTCAGTAGCGCCAAGCGCCCAGCATGCGATGTCCACATGATGCGCACCCCAGTCGGTCATCTTTCCACTGGAATATGCATGCCAGTTTCGGAAAGAGTAATGGCCATTGCTGTAAAGCGGAACGCCACCACCGTATCCTTCACGCAACTCGGTCAGCGCTCGATATTCCACCTTGGGAGCTGGTCCCAGCCAGTAGTCCCAATCCAGGCCCTTGGGAACGGGCACAGCAGGGATGACCGGTGAAGTCTGAAATCCATCGATGCCGCAGGTCACTTTCTTAACCTTACCGACTCGTCCATCTCTCACCATTGCGACCGCTCGAAGAAAAAACTCCATTGTCCGTTGCATGGTACCAACTTGGAACATTCGTCCCGTCTCTTTGACCACTCTTTCGATCAGCTTACCTTCGGCGATTGTCAAAGTAAGTGGCTTTTCACAATAAACATCCTTTCCCGCATACATGGCCTCAACCGAAATCTTGGTGTGCCAATGGTCGGGAGTGGCAATCAAGACAGCATCTATATCATTGCGATCGAGAATCTTGCGATAGTCTTTGTACGTATCGAGCTGCTTGCTGTTCTTTTCCCCAGTAAGCTTTTCCACAGTACTACCTAGTACATTCGCGTCAACATCGGCGAGAGCTACCACGTCAGTCGATTCTTTCGATTGCCAAGAGAGCCCTAACCCCTGGTTACGTAACCCAATAATTGCAAAGGCGGGACGGTCGTTTGGAGATCGTGGCTTTGTTGCCCACCCTTCAGATGAGACCATCGTCGTTGTGGCACCTGCGGCTATGCCTTGAAGAAAGCGACGACGACTTAGTTCTTCAAACATTGACATCAATCATGATCCTGCTTTGAATCTAAATGGAAGCAGCGTTACTGAAATCATGTCACGGGACAAACTGTTTCCAGCTTAGGCTGCGAACGGACTAGATTTCCAGACTGCTATTCTTCTCTCTCGTTTTTCGATTCCAGATTTCGACACGACTTCCGAATCTCGAAGAACAGCGTGATCGCACAATTGCGAATGGTGGCATCATCGTTCGGTAGTGCCATTTGTTACTTCGTCGAACCATTCGCGAAGCGGCTGCCGCTCCGGCGATTCGCGAAGGACCCATTCGTCCGAGTGACCGATATCCGCAATGCTTAACATAGTGAAGTTCCCGTCGGGACAGGCCTCGGCAAGATAATCCCGCACAGGTTCGATCTGGCCATCATGGCTGATGAATTGCGGTCGGTTACCGAGCCGTTTAAGCCTCTCTTTTGCAGAATCCCGGTCACCTCCTTCAAAGTCCCATTCCAGGACGCCACCGTAGTGACTGAGACAGATAAATCCTTTCCATAATGACGCGATCGACTCATTTTATAGACCAATATAGTTGCACGCGATTGCTCCGCGAGAGAAACCTGCGATGAATACGTTGTCCAGGTCGCCACCATATTCTTTACACACACTGTCGACGGTTTCTCGACAATACGTGACCGTCGCGTCAATGTCGCCCCACCACGACAGAGAGTTATTTTTGTCTGATTCATCGATAAAGGGCATGCAGATCCAGATTACACCAGTGCCTTCGGAAAGACCATAACCCATGTTGCTTCCTTCAACGGTGCCGGGGCAAATTTTCCATTGATTACCTGAGTATTCGACTATCTCCGGATATTGCTTTCCTTGCTCCCAGTCTTCCGGCAGATAGAGAAGATGATAGACGTCAGTTCCGACATATTACTTATTGAACTTCCGCACACGTTTTCCGGGTTCGGGAACTCCGTCAGTTGCTGGGGGCGTTGTGAGATCATTGGGGGTGGCAGCGTCATCTGGGACGTTCTTGCCTACGCCCCTACGCATCAGGTCTTTCAATTCGCTTAGATAGGACTTGTACACCCCACGCGGTGTGCAGTCGCGAGCCTTACAGATTGAAGCTGCCATACCAACAATCTCACCCATCATGCCACAAGTTCTCATCACCCTAACAGGACCTAAGCCGTCTTGTGATACGCTGATGTCGCGTCCCGCCATGAAGAGGTTCCTGATATTGCGACTATACAGACAGCGATATGGCGCCCAATAGGGCCCTTCGTATTCATATTCTTTGCCACGGGTAAACGTTGAAAAGAACGCATCTGGGTCGTCCTTCTCGAAGTACTCAGGGTGCGGCGAATGAACGTCGATGTGCCAAGTGCACGGAAACGCGGCATCTTCAAACTCGGTTCCGTCGCGAAAATCATCCGCAGTCAGCACGACATCGCCCATGAGCCGACGCGATTCTCGCTTGCCCGCAATGAACGCTGCCCACTTGAGTCGGTGATTGGGAAACCGCCCATCGATGTTCTTCAACACGTCCCAAGCGCCGTACATCGCCCGTAAGTTGAGGTCGCGAATCAATTCCCCTTCGGCGATAGGGTCTCTATCGAATCCGGACTCCCAGAACCAGGTACCAAGCTGTTTGGTGCCCGTGAGGCCAAAGGTGTTTAGGCGATGTCGCCCGGGAAAGTCGACTTCGCTCAAGTCAGCTGCCCAAGGACACCGGGGGAAAGGCTGCGGCTTGGTCGCAGGTGTGAATTTCAGCGAAAGCAAGTCTTCGTAGTCTTCGCACAGACACTTGATCGCATGCTCCGTTTCTTCGGTTTCCCCGATGCCCCAGAGGTTGGTTGCACCCATTCGCCCGGTTTCAGCGAGTTCGAAATCTGCACCGACCAGGGCTCCTAGCACACCATCGCCGGTGGAGTCGAGAAACCAGCGACCATGCAAGCGCGTGCGACGTCCGGAGCGGGTGTGCTGAGCTATTACCGACCGAATGGCTCCGTTGGTTTCTTCGGCCGCATTGACACGGTTTTCGAGCATGAGCGTGAGATTGGGTTCCGCCTCGGCAAGTCGAGTCTTGTGGTTGTCGTTGAACACGATGCGTGCCTTCGGATTGCTCGCAGCCTCCTTAAGCGGGAAGTAAGGCACCAATTCATTCACAACGTCTCCCACGCGCGGATACGGTTCGTGGCTGCTATAGCCTTCGGGCCAGACGCGAACTTCGCTGCTGCCATTGCCTCCCAGCACGGGACGATCTTGTACCAGCGCCACGGTGAGACCGAGTCGCGCCGCCGTAATCGCGGCACTTGTGCCGGCAATGCCACCGCCGACAACTACCAGGTCAAACTCGCCGCCGTCGGCTGGTTCCTTGTCCCAACCGAGAAGCTTGCCTCGCAGTTTGGCCAGCTCTTCACCACCATCGGGAGGTATTAAGTTGAGCTCCGACGCCAGGAGAATCGCATCGCAGCGTCCTTCGAATCCTGTGAGGTCGTGAAGTTGCAGCTTGGCGTTCTGACCGAGGGTCACCGTGCCGCCATCCTGCCAATGCCACGGGTCACCTTCGGTGCCGAATGTAGTCGACAGCGCTTGGCCATCGATCAACAGTTGAAACCTGCCCGGCGCTCCTGGGACCTTCCATGGTGCAACCCAGTCACGAGTCCGCACCCATACGCGATAATTGCCAGAAGCAGGCAGCGTAATTTCGGTTTGGGAGTCTGTCACCGGCACGCCGAGGCCATGAGCAAGCAGATACGGAGATCCCATCTGATCCATAAACTGCTGATCAACGACCCAACCACCCACATCGTCGAATGACTCCGCCTCGACGAGCACGAGATGGGAGTTATCAGCCACAACGACTTGTGTAGCGGCCAGGGGGAGTAGGCTAAGCGCGATCGAGACTCGGAGAAATGAATGACGCATTCCGATAGTATCCAGTCTGATTTACTAGCTTGAACGATAGTAGCGAAATAGTAGCGTAATCTGCCTTCGAAAGGTGACGACAACCCATTTGAACAAGTCTAGGCAGTTCCAAAGGGGTATCCCGGCCAGCATCTCACCACAAAATGCGGGACAAATACAATATTACAGGTTAGGATTGTTGACAATATACAACATTGCCCGTTGAAATGCGAGCATTAGGGGATTCTTTTCTAGTGATATACATGTGTATATCACGATCACTTTTCTTTGATAGAACGGAATGACTAATGAGAACAAGAATAAAGGCTATCGCACCATTGATCGCATGTGTGGCAATGGTTGGTACGTCGGATGGTGCTACGATTAGTGTTGACCGTAGTTTTGCAGGTGCGGCGGTTCTCAGCCCACCTGGAGGCGTGAACGATGACGGCGGTCACAACTCGGGCGGTCTAAACATCGGCAATGCCGTCCTGGATGACAACGCCCGTGCTGGACGGTTGTTGGTCACCATCGATGACTCTGGAGATACCGGCGCCATGTTCACGGCCATCGTCCATATTACAGGGAAGTGGACAGCTAGCGAAGTTGAAGGCTACCGCACAAGTACCGGTGACAGTGGCAGGATATTCTTCCGAGACAATTCTTTGACTCGCGAACTAACGATGAACATTATAGATATCACGGAAACCACTGCGACAGGCGCCAATGCCTCGTTCGACGGGTTCACCCAGCTTGATGTAGGTACTAGCTGGACTGTTGCTACCGATCAATTTAATGTCGACGGCACCGATTATGACGGAGTATCTGATTCCTTGGTAGGGACCAATCTGGTCCTGGACGCACTTGCTCCCAGTGGTACGGTTGTAGATCACTCAGGGACAGATGTCATTATTAGAGGGTTGGGAATGCAGTGGACCGTCACACCAATTCCTGAGCCCACTGCTCTGGGGTTGATGTTAGTTGGCGGGCTAATAATCGCTAGTCGGCGTCGATGGGTCTCTTGATCCCCATCAGATCTCACTTGGCATGTTAAACATGCCGCTGAACCAACTAAAAAGACCGCAGTGTTTATGCTGCGGTCTTTTTCTGTATGTCATGGACTAGGCGAACCCCGGTCCTTTGCCGCGCGTAGGCGACATCCATAGAGACGGTGGCCGATATCTCTCACTTCGCTGGTGAGTTCTGGAAAGGGAGAGTCGCAGACGTCTACTAGGCCGACGTTGTAATTCTCTCCGTCACTACGCCCAGTGGGTGGTTGGTCACCGTACTGAAACCAATGAGTGCCGATGATGTACGGATTCCTCAGCGCGCCCTCAACGTAGTTCTCATATAGCCTGCCTCGGTCGCTTTGGTCAGACGCCTCTCGAATGCCAATATGCAGCGCCCCGCGGTCGAGAGCCCCGAAGTGAAACTCACCGATGATGATGGGCTTGTCGACCCCTTCGGGAAGGCTGACGCCCTCGACACTATATTCATACTTATTGAAACTCAGGACATCGCAATATGTCGCAGCGGTACGGGTCACAATATCGCTATTCGACATCGCACTATTCGCCCACGCCAGTCGGCAGCCAAGGTACGGGATGTTCGGCGCGACACTCTTCATCTCATCTCTTACCGTGGAGAAATAGGTCACCGCGATTTTCTCGTAGAATTCCACAAGATCGGGCCAGGCCTTCTTTGCATCTGGGATCTCACGTGATTCCAGCATCTCTTCCCACGAAGCGTGCGAGGCTCCCCAACTTGTGTTCAGCTTTTCGATACTCTTATATTTGCTCTTGAGGTCTTCCACAAACTCCCGCTTGGCTTGTTGGCTGGCGGGGCTTGCGAGAGTTGCCAAGGCCAACGACCCATTCTTGCCCCAGGAGAGCTCGTTCTCGATGAAGTAGCCGATACACCAAGGATCCTTGGCAGATGACTTCCTAGTTGCAAGCGATTTGCGAAGTTGCTCACGAAAACTGGCATCGAATACATCGTGGAATTTTCCCCAATAGCCCGAGGAGGCTTCAATCTTCTTTGTGCCGCGTACCCACACTGTATCGACGTAGGGGGTCTTGTGCTCGCTGCACAGGCCTGCGTCAGAGGCGATCCCTAGCGTATTCATGCCCCAAGATCGCAGGCGTGCATGCGTGACCCGATTGAATTCCTCACGCCAAGGTGGGCCATATTTTCGGTATAAATTTGAGGCGGTAAAGTTGTAGGTGTCGCGCTTTCCCTTACCCTTGTAGTAGCCATGTGCTGCATCGTAAGCGTGGCCGTAGAATCCACCAAATTCGCTCTGCTTGGTAGGCAGATCCTCGAAGTAGGCCTCGCGGTCGGTTGTGCCAGTGACCGCAGAAGCGGGCGTCACACAACAGACACCATGGGACCAAAATAGATAGCCTTCAGGGTCTACCAACCACCACACGCCAGCGTGTTTATGGGGGCGAAAGTAACCTGTCGACTCGAAGCGGGGTCCGTCTTTCCAGCCACCGTATGTGCCAAAGTCAACTGGGCCAGGGTGATCATGCAAGAATCGTGCTTCTTCGTCTCGCCGCTGCCTGAGATCGTCTTCAGACAAAGTCTTTCCGGGCCAATGCGCGTGCTTGTACTGTCCAAACCTATCGACGAATGGAAGAAAGCCGTCAGGATCGACGTATCTCACAGGAGCCGTTGCACGGATGTTGTCGATAACGAGCTTGTGAGGCTTGTGTGCGTGCTCTACGGAAATATTGACTTGATCGATTCTGCTCAGGTCGGTCTTCGGCTGGCCAGGTGCTGCCCGCAAACCTACGATATTGAGAGGACGCGAGAATAACCATGGAGTCGTGGTTATCTCGTCAGCGACAGTCCGAGTCTCACCCGGATGGAGGTCGAAACGGTATTCCATCTGCCAAGCTTCCATTGAGTCTTCCGGGTCCCCGACCTTGAAGACGATTTTCGCGATGTTCTCACCTATATTCGTGATATCCATTTTGACGTGATGGAAGCCACTCAGGTCCCAACCCTCTTGGGGGCCTCGGAGAAGTACGCTAGGCCTGGCTGCGTCTCGTCTTGTAGTGACTAACAGACGTCTGTTGTTGCCGTCTCTTTCGAGCCTCAACTCTGCGCCCTGGCCACGGGTAACCTTTAGATCAAAGCTGTCTTCGAAATCGAATAACACTAGGGAATCATCAGTAGGCTGAGCGAGTAGCCGACTGTACAAGATTAATGTGCCAACTAGGGCGTTAATGGACCATCCGAATGATAGGCGCGGAAATTCAAATCTAAATCTGTTCATTCAGCCACCTATTCTTGCTCTGAACAATTGGCACTCTACTAACTACTTTGACATGACTACGATATTCCTGTGCAGAAACATGACTCGCCTGGCCGCAACACCTGCCTATAACAGACCGGCACCGGGTGACGTGGAACTGGCATACAACATTGGCTGAATGCCGGTCGCACTTCGATAACTCTCCTCCACAGCCTGCGAGAAATCCTCGACTCGTTCCTTCTCAACAAATGCTACCAAGCACCCGCCAAAACCAGCGCCGGCTTGGCGGGCACCAACGACCCCGGGCGCGTCGAGCATGGACTGCATCATCGACTCCATTGCGGGAACGCAAATCTCAAACAGATTCCGTGCTCCAAGGTAGGATTGAGCCGTAATCGATCGGATGCCTAGCCGGTCGTCGCTTGACAGTGCCTCCTGTAGCATGGCGACTCGTGCCTGTTCTTCGATGATGAACCTCGCTCGCTTTGCTACGATCTCTGGCAATTTTGTATCGTATTGATTAAATAAGCCAACAGGCACATCACGCAGAGCGCGAATCGACGGATCGATCGTCGCGAAGTGGGCTGCGGCCTGTTCGCAATGGGCACGCCGTTCGCCGAACTGTGATCCGGAAAGAACACGCGGCGCAGAAGTGTTACAAATTACCGTCCTGAGACCTGCAGGAAAATCGGCGTAGGTATGAGTCAGGTGCCGACAGTCGAGTACCAGCACCTTGTGCTGCTCTCCAAGCGCCGAACTGTATTGATCGAGGATGCCACAGTTCACGCCGACCACTTGGTTCTCAGCTCTCTGGCAGAGCTTGGCCAATTCCACGCGGTCGAGGTTGAAACCAGCGAGCGTTTGCAGCAGTACTGCAAATGCTACTTCGAAAGAAGCGGACGAACTGAGCCCGCTTGCCAGAGGCACCGTGCCATGCACGAGTACGTCACAGCCAACGACATCGAATCCAGCCTCTGCGAAGACAATAGCTACCCCTTGAGCATAGATTCCCCAGCCTTGCTGTCGCTCGCAGTTGGCATTGCCCGCATCAAACTCGACCAAGTCCGGCATATTCATCGACGCGATCCGAATTCGCCCATCGTCCCGCCGACTGGCGGCGACCCACGTATCGCGATCGATCGTGACGGTGAGTACCGCGCCTTCGTTGTAGTCGGTGTGGCTACCCATCAAGTCAACTCGTCCCGGTGCCCTGACCCAGGTGTCAGCCTTTTTGCCAAATGTCTGCTTGAATGCTTTGGCTATGTCGTCGCGTCGAGATTTAGGGTAGCTCATGTCGTTCGCAACATAGTGAAAGAGTTAAGATACGCTTCCGTTAATCATGGCATGTTTGCGATAGGCGCTAGGCGTCTTTTTCTTGCGCGTCTTAAACAACCGGTTAAAGTTGGACAGATTGCGAAACCCGCAGGCCCAGGCCACGTTAATGATTGGCTCACTTGATTCTAGCAACAATTTACAAGCATAACTGACCCTCACTTCGATGAGGAAATCCTTGAATGGCTTACCTAGCGACTTGCGAAACAGGCGGTTGCAGGTTGCTGGGGAGACATCTAGCAAGGCGGCAATTTCATCCAGGGTAATTGGATCTTGAAGGTTGTCATTGAGGTAATTGATCGCTCGGTTAATCTTGTTGCTTTCGTACTTATCAACGTTGGAAACAAAGCCGGCACTCGCGATCTTTCGAAATTTCCGTCCACTCGCTAGCAGATCGAGTAGCTCAAGCAATAGAAGCAGCCGATGCATGCCTTTCGAGTCGAATAACTGCCTCAAGATTTGATCCGCATTCGCGACGACTTTTGGCGAAAAGCACAGTCCACGTGACGCCTCGGCAATCAATCGCCGCGGCCCGATCATCTCTGCCGAATCGAGAAACGTACTCCCCAGAAACTCGGGCGAAAACTGAATGACACGCGCGTGAGACATGGTCTCACTAGACCCATCGCTCACATACCGATGCGGCAGATTCCTACCGATTAGAACCAGATCGTCCGCGCTATAAGAGCTGATGTCATCACCAATCAAGCGGAGACCGCGACCAACAACTATCTGCGTAAGCTCGATTTCGGGGTGAAAATGGTAAGTGCCGCGAAATCGCCGTTCCTTCTTCTCGCGAACTGCGAAAGAGCTGCCTGTATTCGAACTGATATTCTCGAACTTGATTCTCATATGTGCTGAGCTACTGCCAGGGAAGTAATCACTACTATCATCATATGCCAGACTCTAAATAGACAATGCCCTGGTCGACAGAAAAAACAGTCCCTGCCGATTCGGCAGCCTCCTCCAGCGCTCGGCGCAAGATAGTTTTGACGTCGGGGCCGTGAGACCTCTTGCAGAGGAGAGCCTCCCCTTTTTGGTCACCCAGTGCGAGCACGATTTTCAGACCCTTGCGTTTGCAGGTAAGCGTTTCACCGCCCTCCAACACCAGGTTGAACGGTTTGATATAAGCGTCAGCATAGTTGACGCCTATACCTGATCCATCTGGCTGCGCTGGGGGAATCAACTGTTCTGCTTCGATGTTTTCTTCGCATACCTTCAATTTCATTCGTCGTCTCCTACTCGCTTCTCCACTGGCAACCTCGATCACTTGTTTGCTTATTTCAATCGTAACAGAGACTGCGTTCTTTTTCTTAAACGTCCAAATCAGACTGACATCTTACTCACCTGCATGCCTTCGCATTGCGCAGCAATAACGAACCGTGTGTAGAGTTAGACGAGAAACTAGAGGTCGTCCTCGCTGAATAGATCCATCATCTTATCCGACTGACGGAAGCCTGCGTCCTCCTGCGATTCACCATTCTGCGGTCGACCGAGTTCCAAAGCTTGTTTAACTACTTGAAAATATCGTGAATCTTCGTCCAGCAACTTCAGGTCCTTCTCTGGGTTTCCTAAGACCCAATCAAGTCCCGCGGCGTGGGCCATTGTAATGTAAGCGTTCTCCACGCCTTCGCGGATGTCCTTGGGCAGACCAAACGAAAAATTGGTCAGACCGACTGAAATGTGGATGCCTGTCAGATCGGGATCGGCCCGGATCAACTTGATCGCGTCGAGCCCCATATTGACCAATCCATAGGTATCCGCTGAAACAGGGGCCAATCCCGGATCCACGATGAGCTCCTCGTTCTTACGGCCCGCTCTGTCGCGTAATATTTTCACGTGAAATTTGGTAGCCTCGAGCACCTCCTGAGCAGTAGTGCACTGCGCACCCCCTCCATCCACAAACTTCTCCGAGGCCATAATGATGACCTTCGTATCGTACTCTGCAACTAGGTCGATCATTTCATCAAGATGTTCGCGCGATGCAGCGACTGAGTTGAGGATCGGCTGGTTATCGTCGGTCCTTCGATAATGCTGCAACGCCACGCGATGAAAATCAATCGCTGGGTTGTCAAAAGAGATAGGTAAATCGGTAGCTACCTGAAGCGAGGGAACAAGATCAGGAAGAAACTGCAGCATTTCTTCCATCTTGACCATCATCCGCTGAGTACCGTCGATGTTCAGAGTAAGGAACCCAGCGCCGAGATTTGCCTGTAATTGCGCTAGTTGCTGAAACTTGGCAATATCGCGATTCTTGAAGGCCCGCGCGGCTCGCGCAAACGAATTATTCATCAACTCGCCGATGAGCATGAATGGTCGCTTCGTAATCTTGGGGCCCATTGTATCGATCATCGCACTTTGTACTCCTGCTACCTCTTGGGTTAGTGAACGTATCATTTCACTATGTCAACTCCACACGCAAACGTATTTGAAGCTTCCATAGTGCGCCTCAGAGAAGACGTTAGTTCTAATTCACGGCTTGAATTCTCGGCAGACGTCAACCATCAGCTTGAGGTTGTCAGGGCTTGTCGGCGGAGCGACAGAGCAGGCTGAGGACAGAATGAAGCCAGGCATGTCGTGTCCCGCCGTTTCAAGAATCTGGCCAACATCACGCCTAACTTGTTCGGCATCACCACGTAGAAGCGTGTTGACTGGGTCGACGTTCCCCTTGACGAAGATCCGCCCGTTTAGCAGCTCAACTGCTTCGGGAAGGTCGACGTTACCTAACGGTGGAGGATCGAGACACTCAATCCCCGACACTCCGCACTCGACCAACAAGTCGAGCCTATCGCCAATCGCACCGCAAGTGTGCGTGTAGACAGGGGCGCCTTCCGCTTTTACCGCTTCAGCGATCTGCCGTTCGAATGGAATGATGAACTCCCTGTACATTTCTGGAGGCAGGAATCCCATTCCAGCAAAAGGGCTGCTAATCTTAATTGCCTGTGCCCCACGCTGCACCTGTGCCACCGCTAAAGCGACCGACCATTTAGTCACTGTATCCATCAGGCGCACGGTGTTTTCGGGATCGTCCAACAGAGCCATCAGCCCCTCTTCCATTCCCAACAGGTTGAGAAAATGGTCCAGCGGAGCTCGGACTTCGCCGTGGACGGAGTACTCGTCGCCAACTCGCTCGATCACTGTATCGATCATCCCGAAAACATGCTCGGGGATTTCCTCCGGTGTTTTGTAATCGAATGTCGCTTTGCTCGCTTGAAATGCCTTGAAAGACTCCGGTGCCCAGTCGAGCGGGTGTTCATAGTCGATGGTCTCAAGCGTGGGATACTCGAAGTCGTCGTTCTTCTTGTAGTAGGCATCGTCATCCCGGGTGCACTCAATTCGCGAACCGTCGTCGAGATATAAAGTAGGAACCTCCATGTCGCGGTCGACCCGATCGACCATCTCCATTAGTCCCTGAACACGGCCTGGCTTATGGCACAAGATACCATCGAAGTCATAGAGCTGACGTATTTGTATCAGGCAGTCGGCCCAGAGTTCGCTGTCTGTAAAATAATCAACTGGGTGCACGCCCGTATTTATCACAGTGTGCCCATTGGCAAGCTGACACATGACCGGGATCGACTCGGGCCGCTGCTGTGTCATTGCTTGGTCGACTAATTCTTTTGAGTTAGGCATAGTAGTCTCGGTTGGGTGGCATACGATGATTTCGATTAGAAAACATCAGGCAGCGGCAATCTGTTCACTTGCAAATTGGTTAAAGAGTTCAACGGCCGTGGACGCATCGGCAGCATAGCCATCTGCTCCGATCTCCTCAGCAAACATCGCACTGACGGGGGCACCGCCTACGCACATTTTGATATGCCGGAGATCCTCTTCTTCGGCGAATCCGTCGATGACCACCTTCATGTAGGGCATCGTCGTTGTGAGCAACGCGCTCATACCCACGACTATGGGCTTGTGCTGTCGAGCGGCTTCCTTGAATTTGTCAAGATTCATATCGACGCCAATGTCGACTACCTCGTAGCCAGCGCCTTCCGCCATCATGCAGACCAGGTTTTTGCCGATGTCGTGCAGGTCACCTTTGACAGTACCCATCAGCACTGTTCCGGTCGGCTTAGTGTCCTCATGCATCGAGAGTAAAGGCTTGAGCACGGCCATGCCTGCCTTCATTGCACGCGCTGCAATCAGAACTTGTGGGACGTATAATCGATTGTGCTTGAAATCTTCACCAACCACGCTCATGCCGCCAATGAGGCCCTGTTGAAGGACTTCTTCTGGAGTGCGCCCCTCTGCCAAGGCTTGCTCAGTCATTACCTTGACCGTTGGCGCCTTGCCCTCATAGAGCAACTGGTTCATGAGAGTGTAGTTGATCATATTCTCTTCTTTTTCGTTTTTCAGTGGGCCGTAAAACTCTTTACAGGTGTCACGCCCGCAACTTGTTCGCCATGATGATACACGGCGACAAGCGACTCAAGGTTCTTGACATCTTGCCACGGTGGCTGTTGATAAACTCCGAATGACGCTTCTCCTCCTACTTCAATCCGGCCGGAGTATTGTCTTGCTCCACATAATTCAGCATTGGTTACAGTCGCCATCTTCAACAGCTGAGTTGCGCTGATACCGCTGTCGGCCATACAAGCCAGTTCGGTGCGTAGTCCTCGTCCCATCTCCACGCCCGGACAGCCGGCATCGGTCCCGGCCATAAGCAGTGCGCCGCATTCGTGCGCCATACGAACCATGCGGTTGTGCCCCGCTAGAATCTCTTTGATACTTTCCCGCACCTCGTCCGACCACCCGCACTCATCATGGTAAGCTTGCGTGTAGACTGGTACGAAGGTTGGTGTCCACATCAAACCTTTGTCAATCATACGAGCTAACTGCTCGTCGGTGATGAAGTAGGCGTGTTCAATAAAATCAACGCCCGCATCGATAGCTATCTTCAGACCGTCTACTCCACTACAGTGCGCAGCGACCTTGCGGCCTCGATCGTGTGAATAGTGCACCAACTCTTCCAACTCCGCAGTACTAAACTGTGGTGATTGGCGAACAGCCTTTTCTTCGAAATTTACGATGACCGTGGCAACTAACTTGATGTAGTCAACGTCATGAGAATCGATCAAGTCGTTGATGGATTCTTTGATGTCTTCGACCGTCTCGCGCATCACGCCAAGGAACCGACCATACTTCTTTGGGCGGTGCATACCAGACCCTGCTACAAGCAATTCTGGCGACTTCATATCGACCGCGGCAAACCTGCGTTTGACAGCTAGATTGATCCCATGTGGGTCGCCCATGTCACGCAGCATTCCGATCCCTGCCGCCAAAGCACCTTGAACGCGCGCTATAGCGTCATCAATCTCTTCCTCCAACGGCTTTTCGCCTGATCGTTGGCGCTGGGATGGGTCAAGTGGCCACGGTTCCATATAGAAGTGCACATGGGTATCAGCGAGCAATGGGACGAGATAGGCTGGCCCTCCACCCGGTTCGACGATATTGGAGTCGGTATCTGAATGATCAGGGGGCGTCGATCTAATCTCTTGGATCAAGCCATTCTTGCAGTGAACCCAAGCTTGGCCAGGTAGGGCTGATTCAGAAAACAATCCCTCGCAACCAATCCAACTGTCCGTTGTTAACGTTACATCCATAATCGCTCTCTCGGCAACTGAGCATGACATGGAAGAGGAGTTCAAAAAAGAAACAAGCACGGTCGCCATCTACAAATTTCTTCCCAGGTTTGTTAAGTCTAAGAGGAATGGCGATCTGTTTCTCCTGCGAACTGAGCATTTACATGATACTAATTGATCACTCATCTAGTACTTGCCTGAACTTAGTTGACCAATTAACATTTATTAGAGCGATTTGGGGCCAGTATTTAGCTGACTTGCATTAGCCTTTCTGGCCTTAATCGTCCCCATTTACGGCGGCATTTAGTAATGACTCGCGACAGCGCACACTATTCAGCAAAGATCGATACAGGTGCACTTGTCGATGAACAATTACGACTCCTGGACTGCCTAGTCGCCGCTGGCCAATCTCATCTTTTTGAAGCCTGGGACGTTGCCGGTAAACAAGAAGATCTCAAAGTCGCCATGATCCGCCAATTGAGCGATGTCGATCGAACTTACTCGGGCGGCATTACCGGCTACATCAACAATGCCCGACGGTTGCTCAACGAAGGGAATGCGTTTTCTGGGCTTGGGACGAATGTTTCAATTGAACAGCCCACCACGGTCGACTTGACGCACTTGGACGATAACTACCGGCGTACAGAAAGGTTGGGGCTGCGTGCTGCTTACCACTCCGCTTTTGTCCTGGTAGCCGGTGGGCTCGGCGAGCGTCTTGGCTACGACGGAATCAAGATGGAAATTCCCGTCGAACTCACGACACTCACAACGTATCTTGGTTTGTATTGCCGAACCGTTAAGGCAATTCAGGACCGTGTGAACCGAATCGAAGCCATAGATTTAGCACGTATTCCCTTTCTGATCATGACTTCCGATGGTACGTGCGACCGATTGAAGGCACACCTCGGAGAACATGAATACTTCGGTCTCTCGCCTGAGCAGGTTTATGTTTTCGAGCAACGGCTGGTCCCATCACTGGCAGACAAGGAGGCTCGACTGGCGACCGACGGACCGTACAAACTCTTGCTCAGACCAGGTGGCCATGGCGACGTGCATGCGATGCTCCATCAGCTCGGCTTGGCACAACAGCTGGCCGACTCCGGCAAGAGGCATCTCGTTTTCATCCAAGATACGAATGCGCAGATCATCAATCTGATCTTGCCGGCTTTAGGTGCGTCTGTCGATCGTCAGCTTGATTTTAACTTCGTCTGCGTGCCGCGAGTTCCACAAGAGCCGATCGGGGCAGTTGTACGGATGGTCTACCCTGACTTTGAACAAACGGCGAACATTGAATACAATCAACTCGATGAGCTCTTTACCGCGCAGGGAAGTGAAGGAGCCCGAGCTGCCCACGATGGTTCTTCTCCTTATCCGGGCAATATCAACCTCCTGATCGCTCGCTTTGATCCATACATCAAGACACTCGATCGAACCCAAGGAGCCGTTGCTGAGTTTATTAATCCAAAGTACGCCGACGAATCCAAATCTCAATTTGCCAAACCGACCCGTATCGAAACATTGATGCAGGACATCGCCACCTCGCTTCCACCCGACACACTAGTCGGTGCAACCCTTTTTCAAAGAAATTGGGCATTAGCTGCGCTGAAGAACAACTTGGATTCATCCATCGATCTGGCGAGCGCGGGCCAACCAAGCTACTCAGCCGCTGCTGCAGAGTCGGGCTTCTATCAGAGCCAGCGAACGCGCCTGAGATTAGCCGGCGTTTCTATCGAGCCCGGCAAGGAACTCTTTTACCACAGAATTCCTTATCGTGATGGAGCACGTGTCGTGCTTTCGCCATCGTTTTCCCTCTTACTCGACGATTCTGATGGGCGGTTTTCCAATGTTCACATCAGCAGAAACGCGGGCCTAGTACTCAACGGAAACGATATCGTCCTGAAGAATGTCAGACTGGACGGTAAGGCCACATTGATCATCCATGCTTGTGAGGGGGCACGCATACGTGTGGAGGGACTCCATCTCACACTGCCGGGGTATGTGTTTGAAGCGATGACCAAGAAGGAGCTACAAGACGATCACGTGCCGGCACACCTGCGAATTCGCGGCTACCGTCGGGTTGACCACGAGCCGGTAGTGTTCAGGATTACCGAACCAGGAGACTACATTATCGGTTCCAATCTACGCTGCGATAAAGAGACACCTGGCGCACAGAATGTATGATGAGATGCAAAACAACTCGAAAAACACTTATCGCCAGCTTAACTTTGATTCTCGAAAGCAGGGCTGAGTAAACCCCCGTTCACCGAAACTCTCAACTGTGAGTCGTAACAACTATGCATATTCTTGTAGTGGGCGGGGCAGGATACATCGGGTCCCATGTCGCGAGAGAATTTCTCGACCAAGGACATCGAGTGACCGTGTTCGACGATATGTCTTCCGGCGTTCAGGAGAATATCTTTTCTGACGAGGATTTTATAGAAGGAGATATTCGCAATCCCGAAGAGATCCAAGCAGCGATGGCTCTGGGACTAGAAGGAGTTGTGCACTTAGCCGCATTCAAACATGTTGGTCTCTCAATGGAGTGCCCCGACACTTTTGCTGTCAATAACATCTCGGGAACGATCAACGTGCTCAACGCAATGATGGAGCACAACGTTCGGCATATTGTGTTCTCATCAAGTGCCAGTGTATTTGGCGAGCCGAGTTACTTGCCTCTGGATGAAGAACATCCTACGAACCCGGAAAGCTTCTATGGCTTTACGAAGCTCGAGATGGAACGGCTAATGCGTTGGTACGACGAACTCAAGGGCATCCGTTTTGCCTCGCTGCGCTACTTCAATGCCTCGGGTTACGATGTGCATGGTCGGATTAATGGAATAGAGAAAACCACGACGAACCTGATTCCTGTACTGATGGAAGTCGCCGTTGGCAAGCGTTCGAATGTGCAGATTTTCGGCACCGATTACGACACGAACGACGGCTCGTGTATCCGCGACTTTATTCACGTCAACGATTTAGCAACCGCTCATGTCAAAGCGATGGAGCACATAGTCGATTGTGACGAGAGCCATGTTTTCAATCTTGGCACTTCCCAAGGCACTAGCGTTCTTGAGATTCTTGAACAGACACGGCAGATCACTGGGAAAGACATACCCGCAGAGATGACAAATCGTCGCCCTGGCGACCCATCTAAACTCTATGCCGAATCAAAGAAGATTCAGAAAGTCCTCGGCTGGAGTGCCAAACACAGCGACCTGAGGAAGATCATTGAAACTACGTGGCAGGTATACCAACACAACTTTGTTGAGTGATGAGTCAAGATGAATGATCCTGCATTTCCAAAATATATTGCGTGACGTAGGCATGAATTGTGAGCCAGCCCATCATGTTCACAAACTCGTGTCGCAGTATGAGTTGTCTAGATTGCGGTTAAATTTGTTACCAAGGTGCAGATGTTACAGTACTTCAATTGTCACATTTCACGGCCAATCGGTCAGCAGCAGCCTGGTTCCGCTGTACTACTGCTTGCCGGCGGCTCACTGTATTCCCGATTTCTAATCCATGAACCGATAATGTTGCTTATAGCTAGTAGTGCTCGCAATCATAGTCTTAGAGTGTTGACATTCAACTGAATCGATACAAGAGCATCAGTTATGTAAATGAGGTCTTGTGTTTCTCATAACCTCTAGGTCGTCGCTGTATGCAGAAGACTAGGAAATGAAAAGAACCAGGACTATTAGAAAATGTATGATCCTGGGCACAACCATGGTCAAGGACCATCCGAAAAGCACCGGCTCCGTATTCAGGAAGAAAATACTAGCCGCTTATCTCCCGAATACTAATTACATGGCAAAGGGAATCTAGACATGAAGAGATTGATTTGTTTGGGTGGATACTTCATTGTTCTTTTTTGCCAAGGTAATGAAAGCAGTGCTAAAGAAGGATTTCCTTTCTTTTTGCCCGAAGAAAAACCGAATCGCCCGTTGAGCGTAGCTGTTGAGCGCAACTATGATGCTTACTTTTCGATTCGTCCGGAACAGAATGAATTGTACACTCAATTCAAATACACAAAGCTCAAGGGGTTCGAATACAGCGATAGCGATGGCACGATTTCACGCCGAGATCCGTCAAAGGTAATCTCTGCGAATGGTAAGTACTATGTTTGGTATACCCATCGCAAAACGCCTGTGAAACCCGTGGGCATGGCCCGAGCGAACGAAGCAACAGAAACGATCCCTTCATCCGACTGGGACCTGGCCGACATCTTTTATGCCACTTCAAAGGACGGTTTTACCTGGAAAGAACAGGGCATAGCAGTACCGCGCCCTCCTAAGCCCCAACCTGGTTGGCGATCTGTGACAACGACTGATATCCTGATGTGGAAGGGTAAATACTATTTGTATTTCCAAGCCTTTATGGAAGCCAGTGGAATTAGGGGTGATTTCTGTCCCGTGGCTGTCTCCTATGCAGACTCTCCTGATGGACCATGGACTACCCATAATACAATCGTCATCCCCAATGGTGCCTCGGGAGAATGGGATCAATACTCGATTCACGATCCGTATCCGCTGGTCCACGATGGCAGAATTTACCTCTATTATAAATCAGGCTTTGACAAACGACCCGGGCTAAATCCATCAAAAGTTCGTATGCAAGGCTTGGCCATCGCAGATCACCCACTGGGGCCCTTTTATAAGCATCCCTTAAATCCTGTGATCAATTCCGGTCACGAGACTACGCTATTTCCCTTTCAGAATGGCGTTGCCGCACTGGTCATTCGAGATGGCATGGAGCACAATACCATTCAATACGCCGAAGATTGGGTTAATTTCGAGATCGCCTCGATAGTAGATTTAATGCCTGTTGCCGGAGGACCATTCGTTCCTGATGCCTTCACGGATACCAAGAATGGAAGAGGTATCACCTGGGGCCTTTCCCACTTTACCAATGCGGCTGGAGACTGGCGTCACAACCATTCAATATTGACCCGTTTTGATTGTGACTTGAGCCTGGATGTCCATGATGACCACATGAAGGAACATTACAACAGTTATGGCCCCGACTTTCATTACCAACACGCACTAAACCCAATACAACGAGAGCGCATTCAAAAAGAAAACAAGAAACAACTAGCATCGAAATCGAATCGGTGAGAAAGAAAATAGTACACCAAGATAGATGGATGCGATTATCGCTGGCTTGCCAATGCTAGCATCGCAGTAGAGCTGCTAATCAGCGATAGCCGTAGCGAGGATGCTCGTGTGCTAGTTCAAAGATGCGATCAACAAGTTTCTGTTCATAGCAAGGCGGCTGATCAACCGCTTTACAAGCCCTCTGCTCAGGTAGCGAGAATACCGCCGCAATACGAGCCAATGGAAATCCAACACCAGAAGTCTGGCTCTTTGATTGTGGGTAGGCTTCCTGACTACTTGGCGTGTCTGGCTTCGAGATCGTGGAACCGTCAAAAAGGGTAGTAGCTTGATTTAAGAGGTTACAAAACGCGTTCTCTGTGCCAGGTTCTGAAATATTGCCTTATAACCACTAGGCCATAGGTTCGAATCTGGCCCCGCCACTTTTACTAAAGGCTGGTCAATCCCATCTACAAGTGGTTCGTTGAGGGCTATTTCAAATCGAGTAGAACACAAGAACCGATTCGTCTGTTACAGACGCATTACTAATTTGGAATGAGGTGATAGGGGATGTCGATATTCTTGTCGTCGGCCCCTTTGGCAAATTCCCCCGATGCGTAAGAGTTTTCTTGCGACCAGTCGCACTCGATCCGGCCATCACCCAGAACAATGCGCCCAAGCTTGTCGCGGAACCACGCAGCCAGCCCTTGGTATCCTTCTTGGTAGGCTAAGTTATCTCGCTCAAGCGGATCTCTCTCCAGGTCGTAGAGCGTCATTTCGACCTTCTCAGCCGGAGCCTTGAGCGCCCACTTTAAATTCTTGCCAATTTGGTCCGCCATGACAATATTGTCGAACGGCCGTGTCCGCATCGAAAAACGAAACCGCTCAGTATGCAGAAAAGCGCGTGGCCCCGAGATAACGTTGATCTCGCCCAAAACATAATCTCGCTTAGGACGCTTCTCGCTAAGCACGTCGAGCAGCGGATAGCCGTCCAAGTAGTCGAATTCCGGTTGCGTCACATCCACGCCCGCCGCGGTCACAAAGGTTGGAGCGAAGTCCACAAACTCGATCAACTCTTCATAGACCCCGCCTTCGGGAACTAACGATTTATCCGACGATACCAAGATCGCCGCATTGGACACCGATTGCCGGTGCGGCATGGTTTTGGCGATGATCCCCTGTTCTCCTAAGTGCCAACCGTGATCACCTATGACGTACAAGATCAGATACTCTTGATTGTTGGACTTGCAGTAGGCTTTGAATTTCTCCACAGCCTCGCCAATGAGCGTGTCACCATAAGCACAGAAGGCGTAATAGTCCTGGATCGCCTGCTGCTTTTCCTCATCGGCCAAATCCACCATATTGCCGTACCTAAATATCTTACGTAGTTGCTTGGGCATCTTGTCGAGCTCTGCTTGGTCGAACTCAGGCACCTCGTAATTATGCCTTCGAAACCGATCACGATATGACTTGGGTGGCAGCACCGGTGTGTGCGGTAGGTGAAAGCCCAGGTGGAGAAACTGTGGCTTGCTTGTGTTGGGCCCTGATACGCTTTGCCCCCACAGTGTTTCGTAGGAGGTATCCGCGTTGTCGAGATAATTTGTAAACTCTCGAAGTATGTAAGCATCGATGGTATCACCTGCCGGTCTGGGATTCTCTCCACCGATGATCAGATTCGTGTTTTGCCGGGTGTAGGCACGCAGCAAGTCGAACTCTCTCGTGACCTTCTCCCGGGCGGCAAGGTCTCGTTCAGTAGGGTTGACGTTCCTCCACGGCAAGAAGTACGTCTTTCTCTTGCCGCTGGGATAGATCACGTTCTCGGTCATGCCAATGATCGCAGGCGCGCCACTGAGCTGGTCGTATTTTGCTTTGACAAACAGGTCCCCCCAACCGTTCTTCTGCAGGTGGTTCTTGAAATGGATTCGCAGGTCAAACAGGCCCGCATCGTGAAAACCTTGCCCTGGTCCCCACTGGTAGATGTAGTGATCCATCTTGCCGAACGAAGCAGTATTGTAACCGTGGTCGCGCATCACTTCTGATACCACAGGCTTAACGAAATCGGGAGCCTGGTGCGTTAATTCGAAGGCGTAGTGCCCAGAGCGGAATGGGTACCGGCCCGAGTGCATTGCAGCACGTGAAGGCGCGCACACTGGACAGTTTGTGAACGCTTGCGTGAACAACACTCCTTCTTTGGCGAGCCGGTCTATGTTGGGCGACTCCACGTAACCAAGCGGGCTGGCGTTGTGTCCATACACCACCCGGTTAAACGCTCGAACTGAGTCGGCCCGTTGATCGTCAGTAACGATCCAGAGAATATTTGGTTGACGCCCTTGCACTTCACCAAGACAGGAGTTCACAAATATAGATACGGTCAGTATTGCGAACGACAGTGCCGTCAGGTTCTTCACTGCAAAACCTAATAGTAGAAGACAAATGTGAAGTTGGGACAGCAAGAAGGATGGCGATCGCAGTAGTTTATCATCTACGAAGAAATGTTGGTCGATAAGAGACTCCATTTAGGACTTCCACCTTCGTCTTCGGACTCACTTTCTTCAGACGACCTTGGAGCTGAGATATCGGCTACTTGATCACCAAGTGTCTCGAATGCAAGATCGCGATAGATAGTGTTATCCACTTGTGGATAATATTCCAAAGTCAACCCTTGGCCGACATGCTGAGTTTCTTCAGATGTTAGATCGCTGGTCAATTCCATAGTTTGAGCAAGGCCAAGAAGGACGCTGCTGGTGAATAATTGACCTTGCACAGGATCTTCGGCAATCGATGCGGAGTCGATTACGCTTGGAACAGAAGTTGGAGAACTAATAGCTGCGCTCTTAATTGATTGTAATCCAACGGTGAAATTGATGTTGTCAATATATACAGCAGTACCTGAGCCAGTGCCGTTGGGAGTCCCTGCTCCAAAACCCCCATCAGCGACGATGAAGAGTGGCAAGGCCGAGGTTGTACCACCCGGAATGATGCCACTAAGCGTAATCGTGTTCCAACCCGTTCCCGCAGCAGTATTGTCGGTAAATCCGCCAGCGCCTGAATTCACTCCGTTAAAATCTATCTGAAGATAGAAAGTATCGGGACTCTGATTGCCCGGCAGACTGTCGAGCGTGGTGCCTACCGGAACGAAGTAATCAACCGTAAACGTATAGCCTGTACCTTGATACTGAGGGTCGACTGCGAATGTTCCACCATTGATATTTGTGTACTTATCGAGTCCGTTCATGATCACATCGCCAACTAGCGCCCGTGAGGGATCACCTGTGGCGGCTACACCGTCGAACGTGTTTACCGTCAGACTATCACCTGCACCACTGGTTCCACTCAGCGGCTCGTCATCCTGCCAAAGCGTCTGTTGATTCTGAGAACTGGGCACAAAACTAATGCTATTCGGGGAACTAAACGCCTTCAGCCACAAATCTCCATTGACAACTGCATATGCCGTGTTGGTCGCATTGCGTACTGCAGTTATTCCGCTCACTTGCTGCACGCCAGCCGGAGCCAGAAGGTTGCCAACGCCCACGAACTGAAAGACCGTGGCTCCCGTGCTTGGCCCCACACGAATGTAGTGCGAGAAATTAAACCCTGCCGCGACGCTATTTACTCCCTCGGGAAAACTAACAACGTAGTCGCCGTCATCAGTCTTCACGACGGTATTGAAATTGTCGCCGTCTGTTGTTCCCGCGTCCCCGTCGGGAGTAGTGAACGTAAAATCGGCGTTTGCATTGGATGGTTGAACACTGACTGACGCATAAAGATCATCGGAGATCCTAGCATCCCAACCACTGGGTTTAATGTCGCCCGAGTCGTAAAAGAAAGGATGGTCAACAACAACTGTCGAGCCTGCCCCACCGCCAACATGCCCAGTCAATGTGCCATCCGCATCGTAAACGGCTGAAGGCGAATGGCCAAAAGGGTTGTGACGGCCAAAGAAGCTTCCACTAGTGAGTGTACCCTCCTGAGACGTAATACTTACATGATTGGCAGAGCCATCGTTCTCAAACGATGTGTTTGTCATCACATGGGCGACGTGCCTGCGGGCGCTGCTGTGCGTGCGGAATGTGTGGGCGTTGCTGGCGGAGTAACCGGCGAAATGGGTGCCGTCCAATGTGTTTGCCCCGTCGTAGAGCGAATGCCCCGTGACGATTTGGCTAGAATTCGCGTTTCCTTGACTGTGGCCCACATAGAGCGAGTCGGTGATTCGCTGGGTAAATGTAATAAATGTGCTGTCGAAATTGTCCGCAAACCGATTCTCGTGGAAGTTTGCGTCGAAACCACGATGATAGATTCCCACATGGTGCTTATATGCCGTAAAGAAGTTGATCTGTGGCTCGGCTGGTGGAAGATAGAGGTCGCCATCGAAGAATGCCTTGAGTGTCCCACCAACGGAAACTTCAACGTCTGAGCCGCGGTCAAAGTTGAGGCCTGCAGGAGATGAGTGCGACGAGTTATGGTCAAACTGGCGCAGATCGGTCCTGCTCGGATCAACGTTCGCATATTGTGGATCGCTGGCCGATGCCCCGATCGCAAACTCGGGCAGGATAAACCAGAAACCGGTTCCCTCCGAGCCGGCAGAAATATTTCCAATCCAAGTGTTATCCGGATTCGTAATCCAATACGCCGACGAACTAAGAAATCGATTAGCGTTCTGTCCTACGTGGTCGTGTGTGTCGACAATAAAGGGATCATTGAGGTCAGGGGCAAAGTTGCCAACGGCTGCGCTGCGACCGACTTTGTGAATCCCAAAAGCTATGTTGGAAAGGAAATGATTTCCTGTCTCAACGCCATCTTCCATGAAGAAGCCATGCCCCTGAACGTCGTGAAGCACGACATCCTGAATCAGCAGGTTATGGGTACCGTGGACGGTCACGCCACGATTGTTTGAGTTAGTAATGCTAGCGCCGCGTAAAATATCGCCACTACGATCCCCAGCAACATGCCAATGAACTGGGTAGCGTCCAAGTCGACCAGTTTGGCCCATTAAGTCGAACTGAACACTGTCTAACGTGATTTGGCCAGCGGATCCCATTATCATCGTGTGAGCACCAAACCCGTCGACCGTGCCGGGATTATATCGAGCTCGATCGCCAAACTCGATGTCGGTATCCTGGGATGCAAGACCCTGAATCCTCACGTTTCGATTGAGAATCGCTACTTCCGCCCGCAAATCCAAGTCCCAAGTGCGGCTACCGTTTCCATAAGTTTCGGTTTGCCCGTAGTGTCGTTTGTTCAGAGCTGAGTCCAAAGTGATCAGAAAAGTGCCATCATCTTGATTAGCGATAGCATCGATACTTCTCACTTCCTGATCGTCGTAATCGCGCGACGAACTAGCAATGACAATCTCATCGCCAACTTCCCAATCTAACGCGCCATCTGCAAGATCGATAACTCCATCGAAGTTCCGATCGATTTCTTCCTTCACCAGGATTTGATTCGCACCAATTTCGGCAGTAGCGGCAAGTTTTGTAAACGTCAATTTCTCCTTGCCAAAAAACTGCAACTGACCACCCGATGCGACCATTAGGAAAGCATTGTTATCAGTGACAGTACCTGAGCCTTCGATAACGAAAATCTCGTTGGGATTATCGCCAGTTAGCGTGATTACGAAATCGTTGGCATCGTAACGATTGAGTTCTGTTCCGATCTGAAACACTCCGCCGCTATTGACGTGAATCCAATCGGCTGTGAGCGTTTTGGTTGAAGAATTGGCGGCGGTACCATACTGCTGTCCCCACACATCGAGGTCGTCGCCGTCAACATCTTGATCACCATCGGCATCGCCACTGTCTCTAGTACCATTGGGGGCTACAGTGCCAAAACCTCGCTGCCAGGCCAAGAAGTCTGAGCCGTTGGTCGTAGTGTTGCCATCAAAATCACCACTGGCTGATTCCGCCACGTTCAACGTACCTTGAATCACCAGCTCCTTAGCCGAATGGTCATTTCCAGCCAGAGTGACAGTGAATCCCGACGGGATAACGGCGCGTGTCGTGTCGTCCGGAACACCTGCACTCCAGGTACTAGGGCTATCCCAGCTTCCGGATTGTACTGCGGTGGTTGCTGAGAGAAGTGTCCGTGGCTCAAGCTTTTCGAATCCAAGTCGATTCTGATTTTGAGAGCACCGAAGTCTTGTGTTATCTCTTTTCACCCTTGTCACCCCAGTGCGTGATTCCCGACTCAATCGTGGTCTCTTCAAGTTGATAGTCGTCGAATTCGTAAATGCCTATTGCTCAGCTGTGCTATTCACGATCAATTCAGTTTCCGCGACCACTCGAGCTGCCAATCTTGACCAGCTGATTGGACTGCACGTCCACAAGTCGTTCAGTCGTACCATCACGCCATCGGACTTCAACTTTGTCAACTCCTTCATTTTCCCCGAGACCAAAGTGGAGGATATTTAATTGGCTTTGGCTGAAAGCAGAGCTGCCCGCGCCCACTAGTTTGTACTGGCCAGTTTCACCACTCTTCAAGCGGACCTCCGCGCCCATAGGGTCAACTCCCTTTGGCGAATACCTGACATGCAGCAACAAATAGTTCCCGTTGTCTTGCTGTGCCTTGTCGTCCCATGTCTCATTACGGTACAAATGCCAGGTTCCAAAATCGTCGTCACCCACGAGGAGATCGATGCTACCGTCGAGATCATAATCGAAAGCACTACCCATATCACCGTGTGCATCTTCGCTCAGGTCAGTTGCACCATGACTGAGCAAGGATTCGAAATTGCCCTTGCCATGATTAAGTACGATAACATCTAGTATCCGTTCCTTTAACTCGCCGTAACGAATCAAGAAAAAATCCGTACTTCCATCATTATCAAAATCTCCGGGAACAACCCCAGTATTATTGGAGCGGGCTTCTTCTGGTAGACGATAGGAGATGTCTTTGAAATAACGACCTTCGTTTAAAAGCAGGATATCCGGAATGTTTGCCTCGTTCGATTCAATGTCGGAGTCAAAATCCTCTATCCCAATGATCGATGCGATCATAGTCCAGGCCAGATCGTCGCGCAGATCCCATTCAAATCGCCATCGGTCTTGCCCCAGGTATCCTAGATACCATCCGCTTTCTGGTAATTCTTCAGGGAAGCCTTTTGCTTGTTCCTTACCTACCCACAATACCTGACGTGGAGCTGGATGCTGGGTCTTCTCTTCACCAAGGAATAGTGGGATGGAGACTCTTTTTCCACGGGGAAAGTGGTCGAACGCTAGCAGATCAATTCCAGTGCGCCAGGGATGTGTGGTAAACGAGATACCCTTCCGTCCTCTTTCTCCTTTGGTTCGCAAGTCGAGGCGTGCTCGCCGTTTATCGTGAGAAATTCGGTTGTCGTTGGGATTTCCTCCACGACATAAGTAATAGTCGAGGTCACCATCATTGTCGATGTCCGCCTCAGCGATTGCCTTGACGTTCTGCAAGCTGCTCAGCGGACCGGGACTCAATAGCTCGCTTGCGTTTATGAAGCTGAAGTTACCTCTGCCCATCCAAAACGTAACTGGATCCCAGTTTGAAAACGTAATTATGTCGGGTACCTGGTCTTGATTGAAATCGGTTACATGAACCTTCTCAGCCTCAATGTCCTCGAACGACGGGCTGCTTCGATATTCGAATGTTCCATTGCCCAGGTTCTCGAACAAGAGGTTTCGCGGCACTTCTTCAGAGATCATTTTCTTGGCGTTGATCTGAAGCATGTCCAGGTCGCCGTCCAGATCAAGGTCGATCCATCGTACGGAACGACCCCGAGCGCCCAATCTAGATATCCCGACTTCTTCAGTCACATCCTTATATTCGCCTCCATCATTTCGCAGGAGCCGAGGCGGCTTCGGAGCGGTCCCATTGCCACCGCCAATGGAAACGAGCAGATCATTATCACCGTCTAAATCGTAGTCGCCGGCAGTTATGCCGTGGAAGTCTTCCCGCCATGCCAGGGCTATCCTTTCTGTAAAGGTGTTGTCCGGATTGGCAACGAAAAGCTGAATGGGCGTCTGATCGTGGTTACCCAGGACAAAATCGTACCGTCCATCGTTGTCCATATCGAAGACACAGGGGCCGCCGTACTTCCATGTCGGCTTGGATACAACACCCGCAAGAGTAGACATGTCCTGAAATACTACCTGTGGGGTCTCCTCCGTCTCTTCAGCACGAACAGAGGGCGCCAGTGGTTGCAATACGCACAACATCAGTATGCTCAATCGGCTTCTCATAGCGCTTTCTCGATTTGATCAGACCAATCAAGTACACCGAACCTTAGCACGAATCTGATCGAAAACACCGCATTCACAGCACTCCACATTAACCTGCAGCGAACATGACAATTAAGGATTTTACTCTGGGTAGCCTTCCTGCTTAGCTTTCTTGGGGATGACCTCATGGTGGAACTGATCCAGCCTTTCGTAATACTCTAAGTAATTCCCTATTCTTCCTGCGATGTTATGTTCATTCCACATATCCCACTGCTCCCGCATTGCTGAAGTAAGTTCTGGCTCTCGATCGACGAAGTTGTCCTTCTCCGAAATATCGTTAGTCAGATCAAAGAGCTCTGGCTCACCACCGATCTTATCCTGAACGTACTTCTTTCCCTCACTCGTGAGCACAGCCCAACGAGTTCCATCCCGGTCTCGCCAAAAAAGCGTCTCATGTGGGACTCCGTCTTGCTTGCCTTGAACGTACGGAATCAGGTTTACACCCTCCATTTCAAGATCAGCTAGGGCGTCCGCACCGCCGCATTCGACCGCTGTACGCGCGATGTCCAGAGCGATGACTGGAGCGTCGAAGGCAGTTTCAGCAGGAATTCGAGCTGGCCAAGATGCGATGAAAGGTACATGGATCCCCCCCTCGTAAAGATTGGTTTTTCCACCACGCAACGCGCCATTAGATGAACCATTCCAAAAGTCGGCGCTCCAACTCATCTTTTGGGGTCCACCATTGTCACTCAGAAAGAACACTAAAGTGTCATCTCGCAGACCGTTTTGATCCAAAGCCTGAATCACTTGCCCGATTCCTTGATCCATCACGTCGACCATCGCCGCGTAGATGCGACGCTTCGCCTCCTGGATTTGGGAGTACTTGGCAATTGCCTCCTTCGGTGCCTGCAACGGTCCATGTGGTGCATTGTAGGACAGATAAAGGAAGAATGGCTTGCCTTTGTTTGATTCAATAAACTGCACAGCATCTTTACTGAGTGCGGTTGTCAAATATCCTTCGAACCCGGCCTCTCGATCGTTACGAATTAGCGGCTGAAAGTACGCGGTCTTCACTGGCTTTCGCGTGTCGATTTCAAAATAGTCATGCCCACCGCCAAGAAAGCCATAGAAATAGTCGAACCCACGATTGTTGGGATGGAAAGGTGGAGCGGCCCCAAGGTGCCATTTGCCAATTCCTCCGGTCGTGTATCCCACTTCCTGTAATCGTTTCGGAAATAGAGTTTCCTTCGGATCAATGCCCAAATAGGGGTTGAAAGGATCGTATGCTGGATTGTCTTCGAAACCGAAACGCTGCTGATAGCGCCCCGAGAGCAATGCTGCGCGACTTGGGGCACAGAACGGGTGATTGCAGTAACCGTTCGTAAAGATCACACCTGACGCAGCAAGTTCGTCAAGATTGGGCGTATTTATCTCTTCGCTGCCTGTGAATCCCGCATCAGCATAACCCATGTCATCGGCCAGGATAACGATGATGTTCGGGCGCTCGCCGCTATTAGAACTCCCTACAGCCCCAAAACACGTAACGAGGCAGATTGCCAGCCGAATCAGAGGCCAAAAAAACATAATCCATTCCTCGTAACACTTAGAAATCAACGAGCGAAGCGTGCTGATCCACGTCGAACCAGAGAATCAAAACTTCAGCAACGGTCGCCTTTGTCGTGTCACTTCGTCGTCGACGAGGGCGGTGACCACAGCGGTAGGCACTCCAAAGCACTAACACAAACCGTTGACCACTTTTCACTCACCACCGAGTTCCCATTCGAGAAATCGCTTTGCCGATCTGACTCGTCCCTCTCCGGGATCGAGCCGTAGCATCTACCCGCCAAGTGATACTTGGTCTATATGACACGGATTTTGTGATTTGATCTCAAGTATTGACATACACCTGCTGTTTTTTTTGCAACCTAAATCAAAGTCCCTGATCATTGCTTCTCCTGACAATAGCAATTGGAAGACTAGGGCTACGCCACCATTGCAACAGTCATAGAAGATCGAATATTGTTTCGATACATCGTTACGATTAGATAGAGAAGCAAAGGCTGGACTCCAAGAAGAAAACGCTGAATCTCGCTATCAGTGAGACTACTCAAAGACATCCCTAGCGCTATCTAGATTCAACTTACCCGCCCAAGCTGCTTCATAATCTTTTGGATCCAAATCTCTTGGAATATTGAACGCGACCAAACGCTTGCCATCGACTCCTTCCGCTTCAAACACAATAGCATGATCACTGTACCCCTGGAGTCCGTACCGCACTTTGAACGGCTTGCCATCACGTTCGGAAACGAAGATATCATCGACTTGTTCCGGCAATACTTCAATGCGTTCCATTTTAACCTTGGCCCCAGCATTGTTTTTCAGATAGCCCTTGAGCTCTTCTTCGTTTTCTGGGCCATTAAGATTATGCGTTACCAGATAGAAACTGTATGCCGCGCGCAGTTTTTTTATATTGGTATTGTGCACCTCAGCCAATGTTGGCCCCGACCGAAAATCGCAACCAACCAGGCAAAATGCAAGAAGAATGAGGCAACTCGATGTATTACGGAGATTTGAATATATGTTACTTAACAAAACGATGGTCCTCGAGAGTGTTCAGCACAGCTTCGATTAATATTCAGTCCAGTAATTCGAAAAACCTAAAACGCATCGCCATCAACGGTAAGGCCATCAGACCGTTCACACAAGTTTCTAAATACGTGATCGTCTATGTCATTATTAATGGTGTGAACGGAACCATCGCCAAACACGGCTGAGATCACGCCTGGATGGGCCGAACCAAACCCCCTTTCGTACGATTCATGCTGGTTTGGATTCGGATTAATACCCACTCTTGAAGCGGCGTCGGAAAGAATCGACGTGGGGTTCGGTCCGTCATGCATGTTCGTTCTGCCATTGGTCCAAGCACCTGGACCGTAAACACCTCCGGTATTGCCGACAGCATCCCAAAAATTACCCTCAACAACACCTCTGTAGGCATCCTGCCACTGCGACGCTTCGGCAAACATGAGTGTATTTGACAAGCCGTCGGTACAATTTTTCATGCCTAATTTGGGCCACTTAGTCAGGAAGTTACCCTTACTAGAATGTTGAATATCTCCTAGAAATTTTCCTCCACGACCAAACAATCCTGACCACCACTCCGGGGTATTACTGGTATCCGTACCATCAGCCGTTCCGTTCCTTATCAGTAAAGGTTCGAGAATTAGTGGTGCCTCTGGGGAGTTGGGATTATTCGGCTCTACCTCGCGAATTCTACCAAGGAAGTTGGCATAATCTCCACAGAACCAGGGAATTAAATCTGTGTCTATCCAAGTACGATTTCCACGACTAGGACACGTCATCATTGGTACAGATACTTCACTAATCGGAGTGATTCCTCCATTTAACCCGTCTGGCGGTTGTCTCAAAGCCTGAAGAGAGGCTTGTTCAAGATATGGTAGCAGCTGGAAACACCAGCCTGCCGTTTCTCGCTCCCATTTTGCTCCACTGGAAGTGTCGTAGACGCCAAGGTTAAAGTCATTCACATACCAGGTGTCGGCATGCCTGGTGCCACTAGTAGGAAAATTACCGGTAGCTGCCTCAAAGTTCAGACAAGCAATACTTAATTGCTTCACGTTGTTGAGACACTGCGACCTCCTCGCAGCCTCGCGCGCCGCTTGGACTGCGGGAAGCAACAGGGCAACCAGCACCCCGATGATCGCAATTACTACCAGCAGTTCAACAAGTGTGAATGCAGCGAATCTAATCCGCTTAGGGGTAGCGTCTCTTCGAGATTGGATATTCATGTCCAATGAAGCGACGTCAGCAACAGAAAGGTTGTGACTACGATACATTTTGTTCTCCGCTCGATGAGATGGAGGAGTAGCTAATGATGAACTGCCAACCATATAATGCGATCAGATTGTCGACAATATGCAATTTAATCCCATTCTAGGATATTTGCAAGTGGATTGAGGGGAAAAAACAAGGATTTCGCATATTTGAGTGAAACGACTCCCCTAGGGGCTAACTGGAGGATTCCAAGATCTGAGGCCTCGCAGATGGCAGTTTCTTGGGCAGAGATCATGCCATTAGGTCCTCGACTACAGTGCCATGAACATCCGTAAGTCGATATCTGCGCCCTTGATGCTTATAGGTAAGCCGTTCGTGATCGATGCCCAACATTCGTAAGATCGTTGCGTGCAGATCATGCACGTGTACTGGGTCGTTCGTAATATTGTAACTGAAATCGTCAGTCTCCCCATGAACCACCCCAGCCTTAGCACCACCACCTGCCATCCACATAGTAAAGCAACGAGGATGATGATCACGTCCGTAGTCCGTGGCAGTCAGTTTGCCTTGACTATAACTAGTGCGACCGAATTCGCCGCCCCAAACGACTAAGGTGTCTTCAAGCATCCCTCGTTGCTTGAGATCCGTGATCAATGCTGCACAGGCCTGATCTGTTTCGAGTGATTGAATCTTAATATCTTTCGGAAGATCGCCATGTTGGTCCCAGCCGCGATGGAAGAGTTGAATAAACCTTACGTCTTGCTCAGCGAGTTTTCGCGCTAAGAGACAATTTGCGGCAAAGGTACCCGGTTCTCGCGAGTCAGGTCCATACAGTTCGAATATATGCTCAGGCTCATCCGAAAGGTCGGTAACCTTTGGAACCGAGGTTTGCATCCGATAGGCCATCTCGTACTGCGAGATCTGAGCCTCAATGGCTGGGTCTAGAGTTTGCTCGTACTGGTGCTGATGAAGTGCCCCCAAGTGGTCAAGCATGTTGCGACGACTCTCGGCAGATATGCCGCTAGGGTTAGTCAGGTACAAGACCGCGTCTATTCCGGCACGGAATTGCACGCCCTGGTGACTCGAAGGGAGAAACCCATTACCCCACAATCGAGCATAGAGTGGCTGCCCCCCTTTGTTTTTAGTTACCAGGACACAAAAGGTGGGAAGGTTTTGATTTGCAGATCCTAATCCGTAACTCAGCCAGGCACCGATCGAGGGTCGTCCAGCTAAAGGCGCACCCGTCTGAAAAAAAGTAATAGCGGGATCGTGATTAATCGCCTCAGTATGCATTGACTTGATTAGGCAAAGCTCATCCACAACTTTGGCGGTGTGTGGTAGCAGGTTACTTATCCATGTGCCATTTGAACCATATTGCTTAAAGTCGAATATCGAACCGGCTAAAGGGAGGCTTGACTGATTACCAGACATACTCGTGAGCCGCTGCCCCATACGAACTTCTGCAGGTAGTTCTTCTCCGTTCAACTGCTGTAGCATTGGCTTGTGGTCCCACATGTCTATCTGCGACGGACCACCACTCATGAAGAGATAAATTACTCGTTTTGCTTTGGCGGGGAAGTGAAGACTCTCTAATACACCTCCTTGAGTCTTACTAGCGGTCACTTGTGCGGCAGAATTCCCTGCATTGACCAGCTGAAATAATGCAGCCGCACCAAGGCCGCAACTTGTCTTGGATAGGAAATGGCGGCGCGTAATCTCGCCGGCTAGACCGGTACTCTTTTGAGTTTCAGAAAAGATCATCGGACTGTTATTGACTCATTGTGGTTCATAATAGTTTCAACTGCGATCGTCAGCGCAGCCAGTTTGTTCGCATCGATATTCTTGTCAGGTATGTGATCGCCCACACCCAAGAAGTCGGCAGCACGATTGGATTCGGCGAGGAATATATCCATTTGGTCACGATAGAGTTGAGTAAGTATCCCACGCTCACGCGGCGTAGGATAACGTCCCGTGCATTTTCGAAATGCCAAGTCAATTTGTGCTGCTAGGTCTTCGCCCAATTTGATTATCAGCAATTCTGCAAAAGCACGAGCTGCTTCCACGTACTGAGGGTCATTAAGCAAGACCAAGGGCTGCAAAGGAGTGGCTGTCGTTTGACGCTGAGCGACACACACTTCTCGATCTGGGCTGTCCAAGCTCATCATCGATGGAGGGGGAGATGTTCGTTTCCAATAGGTATACAGGCTGCGACGGCGACTCCCTTCTCCCTCGTCTCGTTCGAAACTTCCCCAACCTGTTTCCTTCCAAAGACCGGATGGCTGATAAGGTTTCACAGGCGGTCCACCAAGCCGGTCGACTAACAATCCACTCGTAAATAGTGCAGAATCACGGATCATTTCTGATGGGAGACGATGTTTGGGGCCACGTGCAAGCAGTTGATTCTCAGGGTCGAGGGCGCGCAGCTCTAGGCTACATGTCGCAGACTGCCGATAGGTCGCCGACATGACGATTTTCTTCATCAGTTGCTTAACATCCCACCCTGATTCGATAAAGCTGCGAGACAACCAGTCGAGTAATTCAGGATGCGAGGGTCTACCACCTTGGCTACCAAAATCCAATGGCGTCGTGACCAATCCGTTGCCGAATAAGGATTGCCAGAAGCGGTTCACAGCCACTCGAGACATCAAAGGATGTTTCGGAGCCGTAAGCCAGTGCGCAAGTCCCAGGCGATCTGTTGGCCTATCCTCCCCTTGCTGATTCAACCAGTCGGGGGTCTTAGGATCTACTTCCTCGGCCGGCGCGTCATAAGCACCTCGCGCAAGTAGAAAAGTTGGACGCCGGTGGCGCATCTCACGCATCACCATGATCTCGGGAAGTGAATCTAACGATTCTGCGAGAGCCTGACGTGCCTTTTGCAACGCTAAAGTGCCAGCCGCATGCTTACTGTTGTGATTGCGCAAGTAGTAATCGTAGAGTTGATATTCCTCGCTTTCTGAGCGCTGCGTCACTTCTTCAAGCAATTGGCGATAGTAATCATCGTCGTTCACTAGCGCCGAAATCTCATGACTCGACAATTCACGATTGAATACCTTCAGATCATCAGCCATTCCCCCGATAAACCCCCGGTCGCGGAAACGTTGGCCAACGACCAAGCGGTGAGCAATTTTAGTAACCTCTTCTGCGTCGACGATATTGGATTCACCTGCATATTCAATGCGTCGGGTAAGGCAGTCACGCACGACCTCTACATCCATCAATTGCCCATTGAGGTAAACCCGCAGCCCGTCAGCGGAACTTGAGCCGTCGTAGGTTACAGCAACATTCACCCACTCTACGATCGGCAGCGTTTGCTTAGATCGAATAAGTACCGCATTCCCGGGCCAGAAGTGAATGACCGATGCAGAAAGCCTGCCATCTTCGATGAGTAGTTGATAACCACGACTTCCAGCATCAATCGGTGCTCGAGTGCGATGCCAGACAACTGCTCGATCCTTTTCGTCGGGAGTTTTAATCCAAAGGCAAATGGTGAATGGAGTGTAACGGTAAAAGTCTCCGCCAGCTGCGGTACTGAAACCACTTTCACCATCAAACGAGAGTGCTCTGCCACTCTTGCCATCAACGACTGCAGCATTCTCCTCTAGCTTGCCACCTACTTTAGGATCAGCTCTATTCGGCACCTTTTCTCGATCGTCTCCTGCAATATCGTCAAATGAGAAGTCGCCAATAAGACCAGTAAGAGAAGTGTCTGTGGGTGAAGAATCCAGCCACCGCTTATAGGCGTCCCGTTGTGAATCCACTACTTTGTCAAGATTGGCTATTGCGTCGGCAATTGCCTCCTCCAATTCCCGCAGATTCTTTTTATCTTCTTCGCTGGCTAGGGTGAGAGTCGGAGTTGGTATCGAAGAGGTAAAGAACGGATAAAGCCCACTCTCGTCAATGTTGTTGAAGAAAGCAGATAGCTGATAGTAATCTTTCTGAGTGATTGGATCATACTTGTGATCGTGACAACGAGCGCAGCCTACTGTGAGGCCAAGAAAGACAGCTCCGAAAGTATCCACACGATCGACGACGTATTCTGTGCGGAACTCTTCTTCAATGCTGCCGCCTTCACTTGTCTGTCGATGCAAGCGATTAAATGCCGTTGCCATGATCTGTTCGTCAGTCGGTCTTGGAAAGAGATCGCCGGCAAGCTGCCAAGTGATAAACTCATCAAATGGCATGTTCTGGTTGAATGTCTTGATGACCCAATCACGCCAGGGCCATGTCGCGCGGTATCTATCTTCTTGATAACCGTAGGTGTCCGCGTAACGAGAAAGATCAAGCCAATCCACTGCCATGCGCTCGCCATAGTGCGGTGAAACAAGCAAACGATCAACCACACGCTCGTAGGCGCCAGAAGAGTCATCAGCAAGAAATGCGTCAATATCTTCCACCGTTGGTGGTAAACCGGTCAAGGCAAATGTCACGCGACGAATCAGCTGCTCTCGACTGGCTTCTTCGCTAGGCAATATCCCATGATGCTCCAACTCGTGAGCTATGAAATGGTCAATCTCGTTGTGCGCCCACCTTGATGCAGACTCGGGGACTAGAACTTCGTTAGGGACGGCCTCGAATGACCAATGCCTGTCATACGGCGCACCTGCTTTTATCCAAGCGTCGAGAATCTTTTTCTCTTGTTCGGAGAGCGTGCGATTCGAATCGGTCGGTGGCATCTGATCGCCGTCCGAACTCCAGATGCGACGGTGGAGTTCGCTCTCTTCCAAGTTTCCTGGCACAATCGCAGCGTAGCCGCCCAAGTCAGCTAGTGCATTCTCTTGGGTATCGAGTCGAAACTCCGAATCTTGGTTATCAGAGTCTGGCCCGTGACAATGGTAGCAACGGTCTGAAAGAATCGGCTTAACGTCGAAGTTGTATGAAATCTCACTACCGCACGTGATCGAAGAAAGAGTGCAAACGAGACAGGACGCTACCACCTGGAAAATTCTTCGGAAGTTCTCCACGACCTCAGATGAATTAGTTTGCTCTGTCATCTCTAAACTTCCAAGTAACTTGCAATAACCGAGTTACTTGCCTTCTCTACTTGGAAAAATTCACATACACCGTTTTCTTTTCTAGGTAGTTTTCCATTCCATACTTTCCATCCTCGCCACCTGTTCCACTCAATTTGAAGCCGTTGTGAAATCCTTGACGTTGCTCGCCCATGCCACGATTAACGTAGATCTCTCCGAACTCTAATTCGCGCACCAAACGCTGAACGTAGCGATTGTTATTCGTGAAAATGAAAGCAGAGAGACCGTAGTCGCTATCATTCGCGAGTTCGATCGCTTGGTCGAAACTATTAATTCGCATGATAGGGCTAACAACTCCAAACACTTCCTCACGCATGATTTCCATGGAATTTGTCGCTTCTGTAAGTATAGTTGGTTCGTGCCAGTGTCCTTTCTCGAACTCAGGACCAGTAGGTCGGCGACCACCAAGAGCAAGCTTACAACCCTGTTCGAGCGCTCTTTCTACCTTCTTTTCCATCTCCTCCAGCTCGAAACGACTTACTTTTGGACCAATGTCGATATCTGATCGCATCGGGTCGCCGAGTTTCAATTTTGAACTGGCTGCCACGAATTTCTCTAGAAATTCATCGTATACGGCTTGGTGAATGTAGAATCGCTCACTGCAAGTACAGACTTGCCCTTGATTAAGGTATCGCGACACCATGGCAGCATCGACTGCCTTATCCACATCCCCATCCTCCAATAGAATGAACGGTGCTTTGCCACCCAATTCCAAGCGGACTGCTGTGAGAGATGCTGCGCAGTCCGCAAAAATGCGCTGGCCAGTCTTAGTGCTTCCGGTCATGGTTACTAGACTGGTAATCTTGTTGGTTACTAATTCACTACCGACAACCGAACCGGACCCTGTTACTATATTAATCACACCAGGAGGCAATCCTGCCTCTATCGCCAGCCTACCAAGCTCTAAAACCGCGACCGGGGTAATCTCAGGTGGTTTAACCACCATAGTGTTCCCTGCTGTTAATGCCGGACCGATTTTGCGACAAGCCAATGCCAAAGGAAAATTCCATGCCACAATTCCAACGCACACACCATAGGGCACCTTGTGAATAAAAAGGTGCTCGTCTGGGTTGTCCGAGGGATAAATGTCCCCTTCTAATCGTCGCGCGCCCTGAGCCGGATAATTCAAGAAGTCGACTGATACATCTACTTCACCCAGAGCGAGCTGGTATGTCTTGCCTTGTTCGTGAGTAAGAATCCTGGCCAAATGCTCGCGATTCTCTCGCATCTTTTCTGCGAGCGCAATAAGGTGTTCGCCTCGCTTCACGGCAGGCAGAGCAGCCCATAATCGTTGTGCCTGTTGCGCGGTCTGCAGCGCTGCCTGAGCGTCTTTTTTCGTGCCGTTAGGTACACTGCAGAGTACCTGTTCATTAGCCGGATTTTCAACTTCACTGACTGCACCGTCACTGGCGTCGCAAAATTGATCACCGATCAGCATGCGATAATATTCCGGATTGCTGGCTATATCATTCATAAGTCCAATTGAATTCCTTCGCACTCGATTAGGAATCTAGTAACAGATTGACTTGTTAGAGAACGGTGAATCGTTCAGTTAAGTCATCTGCCCATCCAACCGCCGTCGACTAACAATGTCGCACCATGCACGTAGCGTGCGGCGTCTGACGCCAGGTAAACGACAGCCCCTTTAAAGTCATCCGCCTCACCCCAACGTCCCGCCGGAATGCGACCCAATATCTGTTCACTACGGACAGGATCGTTTCGTAGCGCTTCAGTGTTATCCGTTGCGATGTAGCCGGGAGCGATCGCATTCACGTTCACTCCCTTTCCAGCCCACTCATTGGCAAGTGCCATCGTCAACTGCCCGATGCCACCTTTGCTGGCTGCATAACCTGGCACAGTGATTCCACCTTGAAATGTAAGTAAGGATGCGGTGAAAACTATTTTTCCAGCTCTACGCTCAAGCATTTGTTTACCGCATTCACGAGCGAGTACAAACTGTGCATTCAAATTGACTTCAATCACTTTATCCCAGTACTCATCCGGGTGTTCCGCCGCCGGTTTGCGAAGAATAGTGCCAGCGTTATTAACCAGGATGTCTATCTGGGTATCCTGAGAGAGCACATCCTGAATAAACGAATAAACGGAACTGCGATCGGCAAAGTCGCATTGGTAGCCTTGGAACGACCGGCCAATTGACTTGACTTCCTTTTCAACATCGCTGCCGGTTTGCTCTAAAGTAGCGGAAACGCCAATGATGTCTGCACCCGCCTCCGCCAACCCTAAGGCCATGGCCTTACCTATTCCACGTTTGCAGCCGGTTACCAGCGCCGTCTTACCGGCAAGACTAAATTGCTCCAAAACACTCATGATTCTATTTTTTTCCATCTGGGTTAGCTGCACTTAATTAGATATTTAATTCCGTCAGGGTTGGTGTCGATCTTTTCAAACACCTCTTGAGTCTGATCGATCGTACAAATATCGGTAATGAGTTTGTCGAGGTGCAGGTGTCCATCACTGGCCAGTTTTATCGCTTCGTCAAAATCGCACTCTTCGTAGAGCCTTGCTCCGATCAATTTAAGCTCAGACCAAAAGAACTTAAACAAATTTACTGGCTTCGGTTGTGGATGGATAGCTACTAGGACAATCCTTCCCCTTACGTTGGATAACTCAGTCATGACCTCTACTCCGGAGCCAGACCCGGATACTTCGAATACGCAATCAGCCATTGTTCCGCTGGTGATTTCTTGTACTGTCTCGACCAGATTTTCAGTCAACGGATTCACTGTGTGGATTCCAATAGCGCGAGCCAATTCCAACCGTGAGTCATTGAGTTCCGACAAGATTACGGTGGCACCCTTCTCCTTGGCCACCAGGGCGATCAGGAGGCCAATAGGTCCACCACCAATTACAACACACGTTTCACCGGTTTCCACTTCGCCTAGCCTAACGTCGTGGCAAGCGACTGCGGCAGGCTCAATCATTGCTCCATGCTCGAGGCTCAAGGAGTTGGGAAGTTTGTGTAATGTGTAAGCGGGAACAGTCCAAGATGTTTGCATCCCGCCGGGCATATCGATACCGATGAATTTGAGATTCTTCCCGACGTGCTTGTGACTCTTGTCGAAGGCAGTAGGCTCCCCAAAAAACAGTGGCCTGACAGCTACACGGTCGCCAATCTCTACAGAGCCAACTCCTTCGCCAACTTCCTCCACGACGGCAGATACCTCATGGCCGATGATCTGTGGCATACTTACTCGTTGATCCATCGCGCCATGGAATATGTGCATGTCGGTACCACAGATTCCACAATGAGATACCTCGAGACGCACCTGGCCAGCTTCTGGTGCTACGACCACACTGTCGCCAATCGTGATTTTCTGGTCGCCCTGGTATTTGGCAGCTTTCATTATTAATTTGCCCGTTCTGCGCTGGTTAAAGAAATTGAGAAATATCTACCAAACTATCAGGTCATGTCGCTCTGCTATTCGTAAGTTTCTCTTCGCAAGAAGTAGTCTTTCAGCCGCTCGTCGACTTCAAACCGAAGCATGTAGCCGGACTGCTCGTCAACTTCATGGCAAAGCCCCCAACGTAATCCTTCAAGTGGTTGCTTATCGTGCTCAGGAGTACGGAAAAGTCCATTGGCTTCAGGCGCGCCCTTGATATAGGCCATAATCTCGAAATTGATGCCGTCGGGTGCCCATTGCAGAGTATTGCGTTCCGGGCCATCGGTTGTCAGCATTGCCGCAATGCCGTCATTATAATGCCAGACACAGACTTCATGGCCCGAGTTGGTAATTGGATTGTATTCACTCTTGACGTAAGGTCCTTCAGGCCGATCAGCAATAGCCACCCCCCATTTTGTTTCCCGACCTCCCATAAACATCTCTTCTCCCATAGGCTCGCCCTTGTAGTAAAGGTAGAACTTTCGGTTGAAGTACATAAGAGTTGGGTCATGAACTTTGTGGCTGTCGAAGCTTCCTTTGCTTGAGACTAGAAATCGATTGTCTTTATCTGTATCCCACTCTCCATCCTGAGCCGCTTCGACAATCGGTCCAGGAAGCTTTGTCCACGGCCCCTCAGGAGAGTCAGCCATAGCGATAGAGATGTGCTCAAACGAACGACGCAAGTAGGGCGACTTTACTACCTGATATACCAAGTAGTATTTGCCGTCGTGGGCGAGCACTTCAGGTGTGAATACGCTACGATCGTCGTAGTCCCCTGGGGTTCCCCGAGGGATAGCGAGCCCTTGTTCTTCCCAATGCCAGCCGTCCTTACTGGTAGCATGCCATATCTCGCAAAAATCCCAGGGAAAGGTCTTAGCATCAAAGTCGCCAGTTCCGAATCCATAGTTTTTTCCCATGGATTTGCTGTACCAAACGTGATACTCGTCTTCCACCATAATCACAGCACTAGGATCACGACGAATCACTCCGTACTGATGGACGGCTAAATCACCTGTTACTGCCTCGGTCGCAATCTCGCAGTACCACTCAGGTCCTTTTGAGTAGTTCTTTCCGCGAAGGCTCGCTGCACTTAATTTTTCGCTCATATAAAGTACCATCCTGCGAGGAACCCATACATGCTTAGATTGATGTACAAGTATCGTATAGTAACGTTTTCCACATGGTCGTCCTACTAAGAGCACGGCAATTCACTTGAACACATCACTACTATGCTTCAATAACTTCGCTTTTACTAAATCTATTTCAACTACGTTAACGGCGATTGATTGGGCAACTTATCTTTGATCAGACCCGCTCAACTCGGCCTCGATCTCCTCGATGGATTTGTTCTTTGTCTCCGGCAAGATGAAGGCAAGGGCCATCATGCCAATCGATACACAGACAGCGTAAAACAGGAAGATGTCGCGAGCGCCCATGTTGGACAATTGCCAAGGAAAAAACTGTTGGACAAAGTAATTCACAACAGCAGTCACTAATTGTGCCGCAGGAATTGCAATGCCGCGCAACTGAGTTGGAAAAATTTCGGAAAGTACAACCCACATGGCAGGGCCGATGGAAAACTGAAATGCTGCCATATAGCTAAGAATCGCAAACAAGATTAAACTAGCGTTAATGTTGGCGGCCTCTCCGACCAACAACTCCTTATTCTTGTTCGCTAGGTCGCTTCCAAGTACATCGCGCATTTTTTCCATAAAGACAATGTCGTCTTCATAGACAGCGCCGATTTGGCCTGCTAGATCTGCGGAAATCCCAGGATTTGTCTCTCCAAGTTTGTCACTGATTTCCGCAATGGCAGCGCTATTCAACGAGTAGTGGGCTTGTTGAAATCCCCAGGCACAAAGGCCCAGACTGATCGCACACCAAAGCAGGCCAAAGAGAACAATGGGTCTCCGTCCGAATCGGTCGATCAACAGATACGAGAAAACAATTGCCACCAGGCTAACTATTCCCAGCCAAACGGTTTGCCATAGGGGATCATCCGCCCCTGTTTGTGCGAAGATCATGGGAGCGTAAGTGTTTATTGCATTGATGCCGGTAATCGGTTGTACCGCCGCAATTGTGACACCAATGACAACGGCCTTACGGGAATGTCTTGAGAACAGCTCACGCAACTGCTCGCTGATCGTAACAGCGCCGTGACTCTTTTTCATGCTCTCCTTGATGGAAGCAATTTCGTGAGGAATCTCGTCTTCCGAGATTAGCCTAGCCATGGCGGTTTTGGCTTCTGCATCTCGCCCGACCATCATCAACCAGCGCGGACTTTTCGGGATCAGAGAAACCAGCGCCAGCCAGATGAGCGCCACAGGAATCTCCATACCGAGCATCCATCTCCACGCCGTCTCTCGGAGATTAAGCGAAGCGGCCCATTCGGCATCCCCCTGCGCAAATTGTTGAATTAAATAATTGATGAAATAAGCCATTGTCAATCCAACTACGATATTGAACTGATTAATGGCAACCAGCCGGCCTCGCAGGTGGGAGGGCGATATTTCACCTATATACATCGAAGCTAGAGCAAGCGAGCAGAAGGCAAGTCCTCCCAAGAAACGGGCGGAGACGAGCCACCAATAGGAAGGTGCCAACGCCGATGTGATGGCGGACACGAGATACAATAACGCAATCAGCTGAATTGTTCTCTTGCGTCCAAGCTTATTGCTTAGCACTCCAGCAAAGAGAAGAGCAAAGATCGCTCCGAAACCGGGAGCTGCCCCAACCGTGCCTATCTGGAGATCACTTAACACGAATTGCTCTTTGATATAGCTAAACGTTCCAGCGATAACCCCAAGATCTAGTCCGAAGACGAGTCCACCGAGTGTTACGATGGCAGCGTAGGCCAAAGCTCTCAACTGCGAAGAACTTCTATTCACTTCGATATGAGCCTTGTGTTGTATGCAGCTGCCGATAGCCGGATGTAAGCAACAGCGCTTTATGGCTTTTGTTGAGGGTTTACCTTGATCGTTCGGTCGGTTTGTTCGCTTGCCTCTAAATCGCGTCTCCAGTGTTTATTCTCTGGGTCACCTATAGCTAAGTGATAGGTTCCGGGTTTGGGAACGGTTGGCTTTAGCGAGTGGCCTTGGATTCGTATGGAACTTACGAGCTCGTCAGTTGATGCATCAAAGATGCTAATCACTTGATCGGGCTCAGAGATTTCCAGCTCGGGAAGAACGAAACCATTGTTCATCGAATAGTTATCGCGTTGTGAAATGGTAACTGGCCAGCCCGTGTACTGCTTGCTCGCCGGATCGGTGATGTCGATGTTGCGTGGCCAGCACTCGAATGTGATCGTACGATCCAGTTTGTCAAACTTCACCACGCCGAAACCGGCCGCTCTGGTGGACAGTTTGCCCCCCTCGTTTTTTTCCGCTGCAGTAGGATTGGCTGCGGCTAGCATGGTAATCCTGTTGCTAAATCCATCAAGGTAATCCCCGGTATAATCAGGGCTTCCAGGAATCTTGTTTTTTCCGGGCTGGTGCGGATCCCACCACCGAAGCCAATAATTGGCTATCGAGGGAACACAAAACGAGTATCCCGCGTCTCCCCAATCGTCGATTCCATGGTGAATCATGGTTCCCAAGTGCTGGTCGCCGGCCACCATGCAGGCGTAACTCTTACGAATCGTGGCCAAAGCCTTATCTCGCCCCGTCTGAGGCCAGCCATTCGAGTCGAAATCAGCTTTCAATTCCTTCTCATGTTTCCCGGAGTAATTGCAACCCTGCGCAAAGATTGTTTGCGAAAGCACGCATTTCATTTCTGCGTCTTTCCAGTCGGTTGTCCAGGCTTCAAGAAACTTGAGTTGACGATCACCTAGAAGCGTTGCGCCCTTTGCGTCGTACTGCCGCGTATCCACTCCAGGTTCTGTAATCGAATCGGTCGGCTTTCCATTCCGCTTAACGTAGGTCCCTGGCCCAGCCTTGAATTTTCGATCTTCAAGAATCGCGAAACTGATGCCACCCCAAGTAAGACTGGTATAGTAGACACCAATCCCACGTTGAATTGGAGTAGGGTCGTACGGATCAGGGAGATGACTCGTCTGAGCGCGTTCTACTTCCTGCACGTATGCCACCGGCATGTAATAGCCACCTTCGACCCCACTGCGATCGTAGCACTGTTTACCGCCCGCTCCCCAAAGATTGCCTTGCCCCACATCATGGTCATCTGGGAGGCAAACCGTTGGGGTATTGCGGATGATCTCACCGAAGTCACGTCCGAAATTCAGCCAATAGAGGTAGTGCTCGCTGTGGTTGTAGACTTGGTCACCAGAAAAGAAAAGCAGGTCTGGCTTCACTTTCTTCAGGTTTTCGACAATGTCTGTTTTCGGTATATCGCCCCCGTGTCCTGAGTCTGTTGAATTGCCGGTAAATGCAGCCATCACAAAGTACTGCTGTTCTGTCGGATTCTCTCGAACAGTGCCTCGATAGAACGCTATGTTATTGTGCACAACCCGGTAATCTCGTTCTTTGGTGTCGTCCCAGTCCTCAACGCGGAATGTAGCCGTGTAACCTGGGTAGGCGATGTCGGCAGTGGCGCGCGTATCCCACTGGTCGCCATCCTTAATCTGAAGAGTTGCCTCGAACGGCTCGAAGTCCCTGATTGGGTAGAACTGCGCTGTCAGCTTGAGCGTGTTCGCGTGGACCGTGTAGAGGGCGAAGCAAATGCGGTCTTTAGGGGCAATGTCATGATATTCCGAGGGGAAGCCATCTTGAGCCCGAGCAGTCAGAAAGCACAAGGCAGTGAATAGGCAAATCAAGTGGTATTTATCGAATCTGATCATTGATAGACTCTCTTCCTCGATGGTGGTCTGAATGTAACATCGCTTCTACCGATTCGAGAGCACCTTGCCTTCAGGTTGACTCCACTGAATCTCGGATGCAACGTCCCCATATCTGCGCTCGTAGAGTGAACTATTGAGCTCTTTGGCAGCGGCCGTCATTTCCGGGTAGGGGATGTCCGCAATTGTTACAAAGCCAACGTTGTAATTCTCTCCGTCGTATGAACGCCCAGTTAATGGCGAGTCAATGTATTGGAACCAGTGCGCACCCACAAAGTATGGGTTGTCGATCACAGAGGCCATGTACTCTTTGAACATTCGCCCTCTGTCGGCTTGGTCGGCCGCAACGATCAGTCCAGGGTGGAACAATCCAGTATCGGAAGTTGTTCCCATGTGAAACTCGCCGATGATGCTGGGCATGTCGACATCGCGAAGAAAGTCCCAGTCTTCTTCACGCACACCTTCCTTGTAAACGTTGTAGCTGATGACGTCGGTGTATTTCTTGGCAGCAGCCACCACCTCGGGAGTCAATCCCCAACTCGCCATGCGAACCCCCATATACAGATGATTAGGCATGACTGCATCGAGTGCTTCGTCAACCACTCTGAAATACTCGCTGGCGTATGCGGCTAGCAATTCTGAGAAGTCTTCGCGGACGGCCTCGTTATTCGTAGTGATGTTTACACCCTTTGCCATTACTTCCCATGACTCGACTTCCGTGCTCCATGCGACATTCAAATCGTCGATACTGATATATTTCTTTTTCAGAATACCTGTCATTGCCGCCTTCGTCGGACTTTCTACAGCATCCAGAGAAAGCGCGTTGAGTACGATTCCGTATTGAGACTCAAAACTCCCCATACGCCCCCATCCTTTTTCGTTGTCGACAAATACGCCCACACACCAAGGGTTGTCATTCACCTCATTGGCTATTGCTGTGGCAACAACCTTCGCGCGACGCACAAACTCTGGATCAAAGGGATCAGGCATGGGTGACCAATAATCGTTACCGGAGCTCAAAGTCTTATAATCACCGATGATCCAGCCGTTAGCAAAGTACGGGATCTTGTTGACTTGGTAGAAGGAAGGGTCCGTCCAATTGCCCATGCTCGTGAATCCCCAGTCCAACATGCGGTCGACGGTTACGTCTCGCCATTTGGTTAGATAGGAACGTGGGCTTGTCTCGCCGTAACGGCGCTCTAAATTTGCCTGATAAAAGCTGAACGCCTCTCCGTGTTTCACCGGACCTTGATGCACGGATCGAACATAAGTGTAGTGATCTTCTAGTGGGTCGTTGTACTCGGGTAACCACTCAAACATGTCATGCCGCAGTTGCGAGGCGACAAACTGGGTCTGGCGTGACTCTGCGCTTGTCCGCACAAAACCTTTCGAGTCCTCCGGAGTGAGTTCTTTGGAGTCAACCTCACGCAAAGATGGTTTGCCGAAGTCAACTCCAGTCATCGTTGCGGTGTTTGCCATGCGGGCGTTGGCGATCCCCGTGGAAAAAAACAGATAGCCTTCCGGATCGACCAAGGCCCACTTGTTGCCCATCTTTTCTGTGCGGAAGTACCCGGTAGCCTCCAATTGCGGACCGGCTTTCCAACCGCCAAACGCAGAACGATCTGGCATCGGTCTGGATTTGGCCAGGTAACGCAACTCTTTCTGGGCTATCGCCTCCAATTCTGCTTCGGAATGAACCTTTGCTGGAAACTCAGTCTTGGCGTTTTGGCCAAACCGGTCGCAGACTCCCGTTAGATAAGTGGGTTCCGTCTCCAGGTTGTGAATCAGGCGAAAGTTATCAATTACGAGTGTGCGGTCATGGAGGATGGTTTCGGTGTAAATGCTCACCTTGGCAATTCTTGAAAGATCAAGCTGCTTCGAGCCCCATAACCAGATGAGCTTCTTTCCATCAATTTTCCATGCTGGAGGGTCGTCGCGCAAGCCGCTATCGACATTCAATGCGTCGCCGCCCAACATGAGGTAGTAAGTCTCCGAATTATCGCCCAACGGTATACAGGCTGTTCGAACTCCATTCTTACCTTCTCGATCCGCTACTGAGACATAGACTTGCGTTGAATGCGCGCCCGTGTTGGCAACATCGAATGCGAGACCACTATCGCCGAGTAGGCTCCAATCCCAAGGCCTATCCGGCTTGAAGGAGATGCCCGAGTGAGTTGAATTCGAACGGAAGGTAACCTGAATCGCCTGCTTTCCGTCGGTAACCCCAGGTCCTGCAACTAGTTCAATTCCCGCTGAATCGGCGGAGGTTTCGCTGGGTATGTTAGAGTCCTCAAATGAGAAGAGGGACGTAGACAATGGTTCGCTACTCCGTGAGTCTTCAGCTAGCAAGCTAGCCAGCAAAACTACAGTTACTATTGGGAGAGCGCCTCTCAAAAATGGCCTTAACATTGTCAAAGTTTCTCCCTGTAGACCCTCGAAGGCGAGCAATTGATCACTAGCCGGGTCATGCACTCCTCAAAGCCTAGAAGCGATGGTACCAGCGTGCGATTACTACGCAGTTATAGACGACATGTATTAACTTGCGGACATGATCTTCGGCATCGAATGCGAATCAACACGGTGACTCTCGAGTCTATCCCAATCGAACTCCACGCCGTGCCCTGGCCGATCGGGCGCGGTCGCGAAACCATCGCTGATTATTACTGGCGACGTAGTGTACTTTTCTAGACCGAAGCCATGAGCCTCAAGCAACGAGGCATTTGGGATGGCAGCAAGAAGATGAACGTGAAGTTCGTGAACTCCATGCGTCGTCACTGGCAAATTAAACGCTTCAGCGAGTTTCGCGACTTTTAGCCAAGGCGTAATCCCGCCGATGTTCGAGACGTCAGGCTCTGGGAACGAGATGGCATTGCCCGCGATCATTTTTTGAAATTCATAGATTGTGTGCAGGTTTTCGCCTGTGGCAATCGGCAGCGCACCTTCCGATTTAATTCGGCGATGTCCTTCGACGTCATCGGGAATAGTAGGCTCTTCCAACCAGTAGACGTCAAAATCGGCAAAGGCGCGCGATGCCTTGATTGCATCGTCTGCCGACCATTTCATGTTAGCATCGACCATCAGCAAAATGTCAGGTCCCAATAATCTGCGCATCGCGGAAACACGTTCGATATCCTCAGCAAGCTTGTCGCGACCGACTTTCATTTTGATCGCACGAAATCCTCGCTCTAGATTTTGGTCTGTCTGCTTAGCAAGTTGTTCGATTGGCATTTGCAAATCGATGCCGCCAGCATAAACACGGGCCTTCGCGTCGTGTCCACCCAAGAACCTCCATAATGGCTCCTTGGCCATCTTTGCCTTGATATCCCAGAGGGCGATGTCAACGGCTGCCATGGCGAAGGACGCAATGCCTCCACGTCCGACGTAGTGTAATTGCCAGTACATTTTCTCCCAAAGCTGTTCCACGCGGCGCGGATCCGCCCCATTGAGCATCGGAGCAAGATCGTCGTGGATCATGGCTAAGATCGCGGATCCCCCGTGTGTCCCGACTGTGTAGGTATATCCAACGCCCACCTGCCCGTCGTCCGTCTTGACGCGCACCACTACAAGAGAGACGTAGCGCATTTCTCCATGCATGGAGTCTGTTAGCACTTCCGGGAGAGGAATGTTGTATTGTTCTGCTTGGACTACCGATACCTTCATCTTGTTGCCCTATCAAATCCCCAAAAAAAACAAAATCTCACGATCTACTGACGTACTACGTGCACCACATGTCCAAGAGTCTTTGCAACTAAATCAGTTTGATAATCACATCCTACGTTGTACTAATCTCGACTTTCCTACGAGTACCGAAAATACCGCGAACGATAGCAGCAGGGACGATGGTTCCGGCACCGCCGCGGTAGCGGCTGCAAGGTTGCCTGCTTGCTCTCCATAATTGGATTCCCAGTCGGCGAGACCTCCTGGTGTACCGTCGGTACGCTGCCACTCCAGAAAATCGACCCCGTCCACTTTCCCATCGCCGTTGAAGTCTCCGGGTATGCCTAAACTACTTGTGAGGATCAGCGAAGTGGTAACCAGTTGTCCACCGTTGCTGTTGAAATCGACGAATACTTGGTTGTTGCCATCGTTGAGGAAGCCCAGCGGCACATCAATCTCACGGGTAACGAGCCAGACATCCGCGTCGTCATACCCGGTCGAGCCGGCCGCGGGTACGAAGATGCCATTGCCGTTAACTATAAGAGTGAACGACTCGTTTAACACGTTGCCGCGATCAAGGGATACCCTAATTGAGGCGGAGACCGCTGAGTCTGTATCGGCATCGATGTTAATGATTTTTGAACTCGACCCCACTTGGTTGATGGGGGTCTGCACGTCATCGCCGTAGAATATCTGTTCGTTGACTGACGCACCGAATGCGATCGAAGAGTCAAGCGTAAGAGTTAACTTCGCTCCCTCCTCACCGGTAAGACTCAGGTTTTGCCAGGTCCCAGTCACGTCGAGGTCGTCGTGGTAGATTCCTTCCAGACCGTCCCACATTACGCGGTCAAGTGTCGCGCTGGATACTGAAGCCGAACCAATTAATGCCTGGATGTTAACAGCTTGAGTAGTAGTATTCAGGTTGTTGAGGACTATGTGGAGCTGGTTTCCATCGCGAAACGCGACGGATTGAATGTCGGGATTGTCGGTTGAAATACCGGTGTACTCGCCTGCTACGTCGTTAAACATGCGGTACATACCGCCGATGATTGTCTCTTTCCACACGCCGGCATTCCTCTCCCACATCACATAGTGGGCACCAGACTCTTCAGTCGACGCACTACCGGTCCACCACTGAGGAGCGATAAATGGAGTCGCGTTGATGATTCGATCAGGGCGGTCCATGAACACCATCATCTTTTTCTTGATATCGCGCACTTCGTCCCATTGCCGTTGATCGCGAGTGTAGCTGCCAAAGTTTTGGCTGCCGTCCTGAGTGTAGATCGTGGCCCCATATTCGGTCACGGCAAACTGCTTAGCATCGCCGAATTTGATATCGCTATAGGACTCGAAAAGGTCCATCATGCCTTCAAGATGGCCTACGGACTCGCGAACCTGTGTCTGTTTGGTGCCGTTGGTGAGAGTACGATGGACGTCATAGGGGTGGAACGTCCAGAAATCGAACTCCACCGGATTGCCAGAGGAGTCCTGCCAAGTGGCCATGTCATCCATCATCTGCTTCGCCAGGTCCCAGCGGTGTGGGTTCCAACTGGGAAACGGCGCCTCACCGACCGACGCTCCGCCGATCTTAGCCTCAGGAGTTCCTTCCTTAACGGCTATCGTGACGTTCTTGTGAAATTCAATGACGTCATTCCAGGTAACGCCGCCAGTCAGTTCGAGCTGAGGTTCGTTCATGATCTCGACATAGAAACGGTCCTTGTCGAATGGCAGATAGCCTTGCCCCGGACCTGTGCCATAAACGACCTCTTCCAGGTAAACGTTCAGAAAATCACCGTAGGCGGCGCCGGCCCCTTTCATCGGCATGGTGGTGCCGTCCTTAATCCAAGCCGGCCAGGAACCATTAGCCCTTCCAGATTGGACAAAGGCGGGATTTGGATGCTCTCGCAGCGACTCCCAGCGAGAATTATTAAGAACCCAGTCCTTGTAACTGCCTTGTAGCTTTCCTACGAGGTCGCTGTGCTTGAAGAAACCTGGATTACTGGGATCCTCTCCCAACCCGGCTGCTACCTTGCCGTCGTATTCAAACGTCTCACGTCCCGTGACTGAATTCAAGCCTGTTGGGCTTATTACCTCGTCGGCCAGACTACCCATGCCACTAGTGTGCGTACCCCAGTGGTTGAAATATTTCGCCCGATCCAATGTCCCCACGCCACCGATTGAGCGATGCAGGGTTGCATCGACCACCACATTTGTTTGCGCCAATGCTTCTCTGTTGGCAAACAACAGTACCAGACTGCAGTAGCATCCAATCAAACTCCAGGAGATTGTGGTTCGCATTGAGTCTCGCATTCGATTAGCCGAGGGGGTGGTAGACAGGTCCATGCAAAAACCTCGCGGCGGCTGGCTGCCCTCCGCCGCCACGAGGCTACAAACATGTCGCAAAGGCTCAAGCCATTTGCGGCAGTGTCACGAGTATCTTTTCACCTAGAGCTTGGCCGGTGCCGACGTGACACAAGAGCCAATCCAAACGAAAGCAACAAGACAGCCGTAGTAGGTTCTGGCACGGTCGCAATCGCAGCCGAAATCGGCGGAGGACCACCGTACTGGGATTCCCAGAGCGCGAGTTCCACCTGGCTCCCGCCTTCGGGTGTATCGCCACGCTGCCACTGCAGGAAGTCCAAGCCATCCACGATGCCGCTGCTATCGAAATCAGCAGAAGTCGGGCCGCTGAGACCCAGATCAACCACTATGTTATCAATCGCGGGGAATTTAAATCCGCCTGTATCATTGGTAAAAAATATCTGAACGTTGGAAATAAGATGATCGCCGAGTGGATTACTGTTTTCATCCACCGTCTGGGTGACCTTGTCGAGAAAGTCAGTTCCACTCGTCGAGGTGCCTGGGACGCTGACAGAGAATTCTTCGACAAGACTCTCAATTCCCTTCATGGTGGCCGATACACCAGCAGAGTTTGCGAAATCAATCGATTGCAGATTGAATGGGACTATAACATTATTGGGATCCCGAATGGTCATACTCAAATTTATGGGGTCACCTATGTTCAGGTTGGTTTGGGCAAAAGAAAATGCGTTACTGCCAACGCCTCCGGAACCGCATGCAGCTCCAACCCCAGGTATGCGATCGCAGAGGTTCCCGACGTCGATAGTCAGTGTATGATCACCAATCGTCTGGGTAGTTGTGCCATTAAAGAAGAGGGTACTGGCGTTACTCTCAAAGTCAAACGTAGTAAGGTTCGGGTTTGGTGGAGGGGGGTCGTTGGGGTCGGCGCCTATTACATTAATACTCAGATTATCCAACGTCTGCCCAAAGGTTCCGTCGAGGTAGTCGGGAATATCCCAAAAGACCGTGTCAATTTGATTGGCGAAGCTGCCGGTCGTAGGTGAATTAAACGTGATTGGAGGATCGATATCCTGCGGACCTGAAATCCGCCACTCTTCCGTTCCACCTGTTCCACCGCTGAATCCGACCAATGATGCGGTATTTCCACCATTAGCGCCGAAAGCACGCCAATCGACGCTATTCACCGTGAATTGCTGTACAACGTCATTGGGATCGAGGATGAACGACTGTGACGAAATTGGGAGAACAGTTGTGGGAGGGTCTGCGGTATCTTGAAACATAAAAATTGTCGTAGCGTTCTCTTGGAGAAATCCGGCCCCGGTAAAAGTATAGTTACCGGAGACAGAAAGTTGGTCGACTGCACCATTGAAACCAGCTCCGTCGCTAATTCCGGTAAAATCAAACAGCTCAGCTGCTTGCGCGGCACCGGTGAACAGCACGGCAAACGCCAGTGCCACAAGATAAGGAACAGTTTTTCTAATCATGTGATTAGTCTCCCTCTTAGAAAAAAACCTGGGGCAGTGTTCTCTTGTCATTACGCAGGCAAGGACGCTCCAAATGCCAACTGGCTGCCTGTAGTATGAAATAGCATGATACAAAAACCCAAAATTGTCGATTGTCGACAATTGTGGGTCTTGGTTTATCTTAACGAATACCTCGGGTTCTGCAAGCAAAAAACAGAAAAAAGTACTTATTCGGCCTGACCGATGTGCCAATCCGAGCTTGTGGGACAGATGGATGCCACGTTACCCATACGCCACGAGCAAGCAGCCGAGGACGTTGGATTCCCAAAACTAAAAGAAAGCCAGATCTTGCGAAAAGGTTCACAGGCTTCTCATCTGCCAAACCTCTTGGTGGCTAAAACTTGTTGAACTTTAGAGCAAGCTTGCCTGAGCATATGCTCAGGCAAGCTTTTCTAACATGTTTCAAGTCTTAGGCAATTAAACTGCGCCGCTTAAACAGCAGGGCAAATCCACCCAGAGCTAACAGACCTAACGAGGCTGGCTCAGGGATAATGTTGATACTCAGATTATCCAAAGTTTGCCCAAAGGTTCCGTCGACGTAGTCGGGAAGATCCCAAAAGATCGTGTCAATTTGATTGGCGAAGCTGCCAGTCGTGGGTGAGTTAAACGTGATTGGAGGATCGATATCTTGAGGACCTGAAATCCGCCACTCCTCCGTTCCACCTATTCCACCGCTGTATCCGATCAATGATGCGGTATTTCCACCATTAGCGCCGAAAGCACGCCAATCGACGCTATTGACCGTGAAGATCTGTGGAGCGTCTGCGAGATTGAGGACTTGTGACGTTGACGAAATTGGGACAACATCAACTCCGTTCTGGCCTGGACCATCTTGAAACATAAAAATTACCGCAGCGTTCTCTTGGAGAAATCCGGCCCCGGTAAAAGTATAGTTGCCTGAGACAGAGAGTTGGTCGACTGCACCGTTAAAACCAGCTCCGTCACTAATCCCTGTAAAATCAAAGTCTTCTACTGCCGACGCAGTGCCGGCGACCGCTACCGCGAATACGCAAACGCAGCTGAAAATTACAAAATGTCTCATTTCATTAGTCTCCCTCATAAGAAACACATTGGAACTGCAAAACCGCCCAACCCAGGCACGGTTCGGCCAAACATCAAAAGTAAAGTACCGAAAAGTGATTAGGACTACGAAAAGTGCGAAGAACTACAATCAAGATCCGGCTGTCAACGAAACCACTTGAGTGCAACAGCGGCCACAACCTTTCCCCTGACGTGGACGCTTCGCATTGTCTACAATCGACAATACAATCGTAGGCTAGCTGCCTGCTACAAGGGTGTCAACAACCTAGGACTCGAAAAGCCGGCTTTCCGTGAAAAGCGGACGCATACTGGCCTATAGGATCAACGAACGAGCCTAATCGCAACTAGAAACAGATGAGCCTAACCACCCCCCTTACGGGGCAGGATTTCGCTTGCGCATGGGCTGGTAAAGACCGGGAGTACAGGGCATCTAGCGCTGCAGTGCGCGAATCCCCTTATTGAATGTTGTTGATAAGTGCCTTAGTGGCCTTGCCAAGGTGCTTAGCCCGAATCGCCTTCGCAATCTCCGCGTGCTCCGCGTGGCTTTCCAAGATATTCGTGTGGCGACTGTAATGGAGAAGCATTCGACTCACAATCGGCAACCACATCGCCACGAGTTCCGTATCGGCGGCAGCCATGACGATATAGCGGTGAAACGCCATGTCGTATTCCACAACCTTAGCGAGATCACGCTTCGCGCAAGCCTCATAGAGCTTGGCAACCGAAGCATCCAAAGCGTCGAAATCAGCTTCGCTGAATTCGTCGAAGGCCAGCTTTAGTGCGACGGATTCGATTTCTCTTCTGAGCTTGACAACGAGCGGCTGCAGTTTTTCGTTAGCGCTCTCTCCAACACTGACGCCGCAGTTGGGCTTTGCAACGAGTAGCCCTTCTTGAGTGAGCTGTAGCAGTGCGTCTCGCACAGGCGCTCGGCTGACACCGTACCGCTCGGCAAGCAATACCTCTCGGAGGTTCGCTCCTTTTTTGAGCCGACCAGATAAAACGTCCCCCCGAATACGTTCGGCGATCTGCTCTCTCATCGTTCGAAATACGGGGCCTTTGTCCATGATCTACCTTTTCGTTTGTTGCAAAATACCGCGAAAAATGTAAATTGAATACAATCTACATTCTAATTGGCCGCCCGGTAGCAGGAAAGACTATGGACAAAGATTACCCTGCTTTCTTGCCCTAAATTGCAGTGACACGATCAAAACGATTAGTGTAGGCGTTGAGTTGAATGGCAACACAAGAACAGTCCGCGATTGCGCTTACGTTACTTAATTGAGAGAAAACTTGTTATCGAAGGCTACAAGTTCGGCGTCAAGAGGAAACTCAAATCATCTCATTCTATCAATTTGTCGCAATCTGCTTCCTAGCAATCATTCCACCTGCGAATGCCAGCGAGTGGGACAGCGTCCCAATTCCCGCGAAAGCCTGACAAGGTTACAAATGGGTACTCCAAGAAGACGTATCTGACGACTTCCACGACGACCACAGCCCTACCGACGAGGCCACGACGATCGGCGGGAAGTGGTTAAACCATTACCGTGGGCACTGGGAGGGTCCCGGCACTACCAAGTGGTGTAACGAGAATATCGCCGTATCCCGAAGTCAGTTATCGATCCGCGCGACTCGAGTGAAAGGCGAGACTAAGTCGTTCAAGAGTGACACCAACGGAGACGGGCATCGAGAGCTACTCGATCTTTCCGCAACAAGGCTCGGCTGCGTGACATCGATCGGAACGGTGCGGCCCCCCGCTTATGTTGAGGCGCGTGTGAAGATCGCAAACGCAGTGCTCGCGTTGGACATCTGAATGCTCAGTGCGGATAGCACACAGGAAATCGATGTCATAGAAGCCTATGGCGGTCGCGGCGACGACGAACGCAGCGACTGGTTCGCACGGCGGATCCATTTGAGTCACCACGTCTTCATTCGCGATCCATTTCAGGACTATCAACCGAACGACGACAGCACGTGGTACACACGTTCTACCCTGCACGCAAAACGTGGCGAGGGATATTGGACCGATCGCTTCCATAGGGTCGGCGTCTATTGGAGAGACCCGACTCACTTGGAATACTACCTCAACGGCAAATTGATCAAAACAACCTCTCGGCTCGACGACACGGAAGGCCAGGGGGGGATTGATCCCTTAGGTTAAACCAGAGATGCCAACGGCAAGCGGACCGGACTGATTAAGCCCATGAATATCATAATCAATATGGAAGCGCAAACCTGGAACTCAGCAGCCGGTCGAACGCCATCCGATGAAGAGATCAAACGCACTAAGGATCACACCTACTTGGTCGACTGGGTCCGAGTCTACAAGCCGACAGCCGTAGCAGCAAACCGGGAAGAGACGTCGCGTTTGAGAAAGTCGTCACGCAAATAAGCGTAAGCATAAAGTGTATTCTGTATTATTTAGCTCAGCGAGTTGGCGTCGCACGAATGCCCCATCTATTTGTCCGTTCTCGGTTAGTGTGCACGTTCACGAATTCAGTCGGTTGAGCAAACCGAAGTGAATTGGCAAGACCCCGCTGTGAGCCGCGCGGGCGACACACGGACACTGGTAGGTGACTTTCGATTCGACCGGTAGGCCGACTCGCCGCAGCCGGGCATAAGAGTAAAGCAGAGTGGTGCACTGCAGAAACCAGAGAGGTTTGCCCGTCTTTCTAGTGAGATTTTGCTCCTTTGAGCCTGATATTAGAGTGCCGCGTCCCTAGGTGCCAGTTCTACGCGCACTTAAAAACCAGTGCTTTGACAACAACCTGCATTAAATGGGAAAAAAGTGTTTGATGCATTGACGCTTATTGTGTATTGTCTACAATAGCCAATCGATTGGCCGCAGCCAAGAATTACGAGAGTACTAGCGGTCACCACTCAAGCTTTTCGAGTTCGTATGTTCCATCTGAATGAATTTCAATTAAGAGGGGGAGTAGTTAATGAAGATTCAATTAGTACTTCTAGGTTCTATTGCAACTTCAATTTTGGCGGCAGGTTCTGCTTCCGCCGGTCTCGTTGACTACTCCACCGACTTTACCTCGGCGGACGGATTCAGCGACGGCACCTCGGCCGACAACATCGACGGCTGGGAGACTCGCGCACAACATATAACGTCCGCCACCGCTTCCTATGGAGCAATGGAGCTTAACAGTAACGGGGGGGCTATGGTCCACGCCGGCTCGGGCGGGAGCTGGAATGTCGGAGACACGATCAAGCTTACTGTGGATGTCTTTTATACTGGTAACACTCAAAATAACAGGCTCAGAATAGGGCTCAGAGAAACTGCAACTGCAACGGGGTTACCCAACGCCGGTGTTGAATTCAATATGGACGCGACTGCTTCTGGCAACTTCGATATTAACGGGGTGGCAACTGGTGGATCTCACACCTTCGGCGCGGCAATTGATTCCGGGCTCGACGTTGTTTTCGGACAAGCAAACGGCGAAACCTTTATAACCACCTTTACGAAGTCAGCCACAGCCAATGTAATTGACGTGGACTGGAGTTTCAGGAGTGGAGCTTCATCCGGTTCGTTCACTGTCACAAACGCTACCCTCTATGCAGATGCAGATGTATTTGGCGCCATGGGATACAATGGACCTGTCGGCGGCGAAGCCCAGGTCGATAGCTTCACGTTGGATTATACCGCCGCCATTCCCGAGCCCACATCAGCCCTATTGCTTTTGGGTGGACTAGGTATGGTCAGCATGCTTCGCCGACGCAAGTAGGCTGTTAGCACGCCAAAGTTGAATTTGAAAAGCCGCCGGAGGAACCCGGCGGCTTTTTGGTAGTGGGTCAGTTTAGTTAGCTGTTTTCTTGGGGCGGGTATTGTATTTCAGTTCTGGCAGCAGATCGACTACGTCTTCGATACTCCAGAGTCGTTTGGTGACCCCGGCAGCCATCGAAGGGGTTACCCGCAGGGTTTGGTGGCGACGGACGAAATTGTAATACATGAAATGCAGGCTAATAGCAGCACAGTGGTTTTCGATCTTTTTTGAGAACGCATTGGTAAGTCTAGTGAATCGCCGCATGTTCATTCTCATTGTGAGGTTGGCTCGCTCGACGTAGCTCGTAGAAACGTGCTTGGGGTCAGGGTCACCCATAACGCGAGACTTGCTTGTGCGTACGATACTGCCTGGGCTGTAGCGGGTTTCCGGCTTAGATCGGTCGCCAGCCCCACCATAATGCTTGACCAGCATCGCGAAGTCGATATTGCACCCGAAGTAATTTTCCACCGCGTCCAAATAGACTCGGTTTCCATCAGTGGAGAGTTGCACGCGGTTCGCCAACCGCCCTGACAGGTCAGCCATGAATCGGTGGGCGGTAGCGGCATCACGGGCACCTACCTGCCAGCTAGGGATAAGTTTGGTATCTGCGCAGATTGCCGTCCAAGTCCAAACATCTCCCACTCCTGGTTCGCCCTTCCTCTCTGCTGGCACGTTCTTCGCCTTGGCATAGCAAAATGACCATATTTCGTCGCATTGAAGCCGCTTACAGGGCAGATTGCAAAGGGTTTCATCCTGATAGGCTGAACAGGCTTTGCCGATATCAACCAAGAGCTTAGAGACCGTATTCTTCGATACACCTGTCATCCTGACCGTGCTTCGGATGCTGTTTCCCTCTACTAATGCCCGTATTACGCTGCAACGCCTTTCTGTGGTCAATCGATTCATACTGACCATTATGCTTGAGAGAAGGGGGGCTGCAAGGGGAATTCTAGAAAATTATTAACCTTTATTGTGATTGCATTAACCCATTATGGACGATACGATAACCAAAAGAGGCCACTTATTAACCCATAGACCAAGGATCGTCATGGACCAGAGGGAGCTATTTCACGTCGCTCAGATCACCGAGTCTGCAATTCTCGGTAAAGTTGAACAATGCGCAGCCTATGTCAGAAATCTTGCGGATACGCTCGATTCCTCGGGCAACCATGAGGCTGCGGACAGACTGAGAAAGATACTTGAAGGTCGCAAAGTGAAAGCGGCAAAAGTGTCACGTGCTAAAACAAACGGAATCCATCGCCTTCCGGTCGACGCCGAGTCCGCACTTAGTATTGCGGACAGAGAACAAGTTGTTCCCGGGTCTGTAGAGTTGGTCCTATCCGAAGAGAATGGAAATACTACACAGCAGTTTATCAAGTACGTTCAGCAGGCAGACAAATTGAAGGCGGCTGGCGTACCCACTATGCCTTCGTTGTTAGTTTATGGCCCGCCCGGCTGCGGAAAGACCTGCTCGGCAAAGTACATTGCTGGTGAGCTTGGGTTGCCGCTAATTACGGCGCGTAGCGATGCTTTGATTTCTTCATTCCTGGGCAGCACCTCCAAGAATGTGCGTAAACTTTTTGATTACGCACATTCTCAACCCTGCGTTTTATTCCTGGATGAATTCGATGCGATTGCAAAAAAGCGCGACGACAGCCGCGAGCTTGGTGAATTAAAGAGAGTTGTAATAAGCTTGCTTCAGAACATCGACGCATTTGATGGTGAGCATGTATTGATTGCCGCCACCAATCACGAGCATCTGTTGGACACTGCTATCTGGCGGAGGTTTGCGTACAAACTTCACTTGCAGCTACCCGACACCGCGGCGCGAGCCAAGCTTTTGAGGAGTCATCTAAGCAGTCGCCTTCCCGAAGGTGCCGAAGAATCGCTAGCGATTCTTGCAGACGGACTGAGTGGTGCCCAGTTGAAATTGGCGGCCGATGAATGTGTTCGTGGCGCTGTGATAAGCGACACGGATGTAGCTATCGAGGATATTGCCAATGCGTTACTCAGCGAAGCAGGTTACAGCGTAGAAAACCGTACGGACCTAATTATTCAATTGAATTCTGCTAAGAAGTTTAATCGAACAGAAATAGCCAAAATTGCCGGCGTTTCAGCGCCATACGTCACAAAAGTATTGAAGAAGGAATGCAGCAATGGCAAATGATCTGCGCCGACCGATTAAAGTTGTACTCCCTCAAAATATTGACTTTAAGGATCCAGAAGAAAAGGGGGGTGGATTTGATCCGCTTTGTGAAGTGGACGACGACTATCGTTCCCATTATGTGTCGCAGGTAGACGAAGTTCGCTCTACTTTCCAGTCAAGCCTTGCTGAAGGTATACCGGCAGTTGCTAAGGTCGTTTTGAAAGACAAGGCGAAATCCAAGTCATACCGGCCTGACGAAATCCTCAATGAAGATACCTGCCCTATTATAGGCGTGACGCGTGCTGGAACATTGCTAACCAGTGTTACAACTAAAGGTCTGGATAAACTCGAATCTAAAATACGTGATGCTACAACTAAGACATCCGTAGCCCATCTCTCCACGCTGGAAACTATCTCGCCATTCACCGAATCAGACGCCTTATCAAATGAACTAAAGCAAGAAACAGACGGTGAGGAAAGAGAAAACTCTCTAAAAATAAAACTATTTCGTCATGGAAATAAGCAAGCCGACGCTACTTTAGATGCCGCTTTTGAAGCTTATGCTAAGGAGAACGGCATGACTGGGATTGCTCCAGTAAGATACGGAAATAGCACCAAGGTTTATCGCTGTGCTGCTGGGACAGTCAGCACGGCTTCTAAAATCGCAAGCTTTGCAGGTACTCAGAGTGTTTCCAAGATGCCCATTGTCCGACTTGTGCGCACAGCTTCGCGTCAACTTGGCCCGGTAACAGTGGAAAACTTTCCGGCACCGGAGCTTGACATAGAATATCCAGTTGTAGGCATATTCGACACAGGCACCGATCCCAATAATAAACTACTTCAAGACTGGGTGGTGGGGAGGATGGATTGTCACCCGATGGTGGCTCAAGACAATACGCACGGTAGCTTTGTCGCGGGATTGATGGCAAACGGGAGGCATCTAAATAATGGCGATCTTCGCTTTCCAGATAGCTCTGCAAAAATTGTGGATATTGTAGTCTTCAATAATAGTTATGAAGTTGAAGAATCAGATCTGATAATGTTTATCGAAGATGCTCTTGTTCAATTCCCGGAAGTACGTATTTGGAACCTCTCTCTAGCATCAAGCGAGCCGTGTTCAGACGATCAAATTTCAGATTTCGGAGCAACTTTAGATGAGTTTCGCTCCACATACGGAGTGCTATTCGTTACCGCAGCGGGAAACATGTCATCACCACCATATCGCCGCTGGCCAGTAGAAACGCATTTTGTTGGACAAGATCGCTTAGCGCCTCCTGGAGACAGTGTTTGCGGGTTGACTGTCGGAGGACTTGCACACTTAGACAACGAAAAAACGTGTGTAAAAAAGGAACAGGTTAGTCCTTTTTCAAGGCGCGGCCCTGGATTAGGTGGCCAACCAAAGCCGGAATTGTCGCATTATTCTGGGAATTGCGACGAACAAGGCAACTGCATGCAAACTGGCATTATCTCAATGAATGCGCAGGCTGAGTTGATTGAAGACATTGGCGTAAGTTACGGTACTCCGCTTGTGTCTGCCATTGCAGGTGGTGTTGAATCTGAGCTTCGGGTTGGGCCAGATACGTCAAGCCCATCACTCGTTAAAGCTATGATGGTGCATTCCGCACACGTCCAGAATCATCCGATTACAGCGAATGACATCGAGTATACGGGAGTAGGTCGCCCTCCCGATGTAGCCGAGATAGTTAGTTGCCGTGAGTCGGCAGCCACCATAGTTTTTCAAATACCTGTAGAGCGTCGACCTAGATTCTACAAAAACCCGTTTCCAATGCCGCCATGCCTCGTCAAGAACGGAATTCTAAAGTGTGAAGTATTCATGACTTTACTTTACGATCCGCCTATGGAGCGGTCTTGGGGCATTGAATACTGCCGTAGAAATGTCGTTGCATCACTTGGGTTTCTAGAGCTTGACCCAGATACTGGAGCTGAGAAATACAAAGGGAGGCAAATACATCCTTCTCCAGACAAGCTGCGACAACGTTATCCAGATGACATCGCAGACATTGGTTTTGATTGGGCTCCACTAAAACTTTACTATCGTAAGTTCAGCCAAACTCAAGGCGACAAGCAATGGAGATTGTCACTCACTGTCCGCAATCGAGCAGAGTGTCTCGACGAGGAGCCTATGCCAGCAACTCTAATAGTTACCGTGAAAAGCCCTGACGAAAACGACCAAGTATACACCGAGATGGTGCAAGGAATGAATGCATTGGGCTGGGTCGTTCAAAATCTAGAACTTCGGTCTCGCGAACGGGGCGAATTTGGTGGAGACTCGAACTAGTCCTTGGCGTTGCGATCTGTCTTGGCCCAGCGAACCTTGGCGGCATGCTTCGCGATTTCTGATCGTTCTGATTTTGATAATTTGGCCGCTCTCGCTTTACCGCCCTTTAATCCGCCCAGTTTTCCACGCTTGACCGCAGCAGGGTCCTTGTCGTCATCTTCCTCCACTGGACAGCGCCCTGTGGCCTCGTCAACTATCTGACGAGCGAGTTGGTTGGCATCGCGAGGTCTTTTCTTTTTGGCCATACATATTAGTATCTCGCCGACGCCTTGAGGCGTCTACAAGAATTTTGGATTAATCTGACCCACTACCGGCTTTTTTCGTTTGTTGTGTGGTAGCTGACTCAGACATTACAATCGTCAAGGTCAGTGGCTCTGCGTCTATCGACGATAACTGCCTAAGAATAGTGAATTCCTGACTGGAATTCAGTTGTTTCGTAAGTTCTCGAATTCCAGACCTGTACCGAACTGCGCTTAGCCATTATTGCTTTAAGCCGATACGGTCATTTGGTGTTGGCCATGTCTGATAGTTCGTTGACGTCAATCTAATTCTTAGTGACGAGCTCGGAAGATTAGAAAAACAGGACCTGGGCAGGGATTGGACCATGTGGACTGACGACCGTTGGCAATTGACTCGCTTCATCAGCTCACTAAGTAAGAGTCATTGATACATCTATTGATACGGATTGTGCTGGATGTGCTGTGATGTTCATCCTTGAGTATATCACTGAGACGCGAATATTGTAGAATATGTCTAAATAGAGCAGTCCATACAACGGTTCCAATTCGCGTTCACACCGCAGAGGTCGCGTGTTCGAATCACGCGTCGCCCATTTGTTGTAAACCTTGCCGAAACAAGAGTTTCTGTTACCTGTCGATGGTCGGCAGTGCGGCGTTTCCTAAGGC